>Ga0164318_10001149_pt1 | contig 22934 bp, 25 predicted proteins | sample GuaBasSedimGuay9_FD_113734 | JGI IMG/M metagenome (GOLD analysis project Ga0164318, IMG submission 113734) | Subseafloor sediment microbial communities from Guaymas Basin, Gulf of California, Mexico - Guay9, Core 4571-4, 0-3 cm | ecosystem: Environmental > Aquatic > Marine > Hydrothermal vents... | reverse complement strand
GAAGAGGCAAGACTCGTCCTGAACAAAAAATTCCTTCCCATACTGGATTTTTAATCTTTGCCTCCAAAATTCATTAATGAATTAAAAATCTATAGGAAAAAAGAGAAGATAGTAGCTCTTCATGGTTAAGGCTCAACAAAAAACTTTCTTTAAGCGTTGCCTTCATAGGTTAAGGTATAGGTGTGGGCTAAATAAGAACTTCTCACATAAGGAGAACTTAAAACTTTCTTAAAACCCATTTTTAAAGCTACTCTTTCCCAGTAAAAAAACTTCTGGATAGGAACATACTCTTTAAGAGTCCAACTATCTCTAGAAGGAGGTAGGTATTGACCAATACTTAGGAAATCGCATCCTGCCTCTTTTAAATCTTTTAAAGTCTTTTCTACCTCCTCATCCTTTTCTCCTAATCCTAACATAATTCCTGATTTAGTAAAAATTCTCTTATCAAAATCTTTTATAAATCTTAATACTCTTAGAGAACGAGTATAATCAGCTTTACTTCTTAAGTAAGGATAAAGAGAAGCAACAGTCTCGATATTATGAGAAACTACATCAGGATATGCTCTTAATACCTTCTCCAGAGAAGATAGATTACCTGCAAAGTCAGGAATAAGTACTTCCACTTTTAAAGAAGTAAGTGTCTTTAGCTCCTTCACAGTAAGATAAAAAAGAGTGGCTCCTCCATCAGGTAGATCATCCCGAGTAGGAGAGGTAATTACCACATAGCTTAGCTTTAACTTCTCTACTGCTATCTTCACTAACTCGGGCTCTTTAAAATTAACTTTTTTAGGAATCCCTTTAGTAATAGCGCAAAATCTACAGTTACGGGTGCAAATGTTTCCTAAAATCATAAACGTTGCTACACCTTTAGAAAAACATTCAGATATATTGGGACAACGAGCCTCTTGGCAAACCGTATAGAGACCTAAATCCTTAAATAGAACCTTTAAATTTCTGCATAGGGATAAATTAACTTTTTTATTTAACCAAGGAGGTTTTTTCATTCCTATTAAAATTCCAGCTTTCGCAAGTATACTTAAGGTTAAGGAGAGCCTCTACTTCCTCTTCCTCTTGAGTACTTAGCTTGTCTCGATAAAGAGTTATCTTGAAGGTATTCTTAAATGAGGAAATTAACTTCTCTCTCAACTCAAAAATATTTAAATGATGGAGAAAATAACTTAATCCTTGTGTCTTTTCTTGGATATCCTGTGGGATATTTTTAAATAACCTTTTAATTAAAGGAAAGTTTACCTTTAAAGGGATGCTGCCATGTTGAAAGATAAGGTTTTTTCTTCTCTTCTGGGCATTGCCCCCTATTTTTTTTCCTTTAATCACTATATCAAAATACTCCCAGGAAGAAAAACAAAAATTATCAAACTTTTTTGTGGGCGAAGATACCTGGTAAGCAAAAGAAGGCTTAAGTCCTATACTTCGATAAAATTCCACTATAAAGGAAGTAAGAATGGAGTAAGATTGTTTAACAGAAAAAGGAAGAGATAAATCCTCTCTACTTAAAATTAAGCTATAGGTTATCTCTTGATGATGAAGGATTGCTCCTCCTCCTGTTATTCTTCTTACTATAGAAATATTTTCTTTTTCTATCTCTCTTAAATTTAATACCTCCTCTACTCTCTGAAAGTAACCCAAACTCACGGAGGGTTGGGACCAACCATAAATTCTTAAAATAGGAATTCTTTTTTGGGAATAGAGATTAAGGAGAGCTTCGTCACAAGCCATATTATAGTAACCAGAAAGGTTACCATCTAGAATTACTCGCCAGATTCTTCCCATTTTAAAACTGGATTACGAGCAGCGGAAACTTCATCTACTCTCTTAGTAAAAGTGGTATGGGGAGCATCTTTTAAAATAGAAGGTTTGGTCTTAGCTTCCTGATCTATCCTCTTCATAACCTCAATAAAATAATCTAAGGTCTCTTTACTCTCTGTTTCGGTGGGTTCAATCATTAGAGCTTCTTTAACTACGAGAGGAAAATACATAGTAGGAGGATGAATTCCATAATCAAGAAGTCGCTTAGCAATATCTAAAGCAGTAACTCCATACTCTTCCTTTTTATCTTTACAAGAAAAAACCACCTCATGCATACATCTCTTGGAAGAAGCTAGCTGGTAATTATCCCTTAGTTTCTCTCTGATGTAGTTAGCATTTAGAACAGAATTATGTGCCACCCTAACTAAACCTTCTTTGCCCAATCGTAAAAGATAAGCGTAAGTTTTTACCAATACAGGAAAATTTCCGTAGAAAGAACGCACCTTGCCAATGGAGTGTTTCAAGTCATAATTTAGATAGTAGTAATCGTTTTTCTTATCTACCAAAGGCACAGGTAAAAAAGGAACAAGGTCTTTTCTTACCCCTACTGCTCCTGCTCCTGGACCTCCGCTCCCATGAGGTGTAGAAAACGTTTTATGGAGGTTAAGATGAACAATATCAAATCCCATAAGAGAAGGCTTGGTTATTCCTAAGAGAGCATTAAAATTTGCTCCGTCGTAATAAAGTAGGCCTCCCTGACGATGGACGATTTCTCTGATATCTAAAATCTTCTCCTCAAATATACCTAAGGTATTAGGACAAGTAAGCATTATACCTGCGGTGGATGAATCCATTAATTTCCTTAACTTATCTATATCCACCAGCCCTTCTTTCGTACTCTCTACCACCACTACTTGATACCCACACATACTTGCAGTGGCAGGATTTGTGCCGTGGGAAGAATCGGGGATAATTACTTTAAATCGCTTCTCCCTTTTTAGAGAATGAAAGGCTTTAACTATAAGCATGCCGGTTAGTTCTCCATGCGCTCCTGCACTAGGCTGGAAGCTAAATCGCTCCATTCCCGTAATCTCACATAATAGTTTCTCTAGATTATAGAGGAGTTCTAAAGTTCCTTGAATATCCTCCTCCTTCTGATAAGGATGAATATGGAGAAACTCCTCTAAATTAGCTAAGTCTTCATTAACCTTAGGGTTATACTTCATTGTACAGGAGCCAAGAGGATAAAAATTTGTATCTACACAGTAATTCAACCTAGAAAGGTTGGTATAATGTCTTACTACCTCTCCCTCTCCCAGAGAGGGTAAATTTAAATCTTCTCTTAACAACTTTTGAGGTATAAAATGGGAAGGTGGAAAAATAGAAATCTGCGGATTAGTTACGTAATCAGTAAATCTTCCCTTTTGAGATTTTTGAAAAATAATTTTCTCTTTCATCTAATTACTTCCTTTAAACACCTTACAAAATCATCTATCTCTTCTTTGGTTTTTATCTCAGTACATGAGCTTAAGATGCAATCTTTAAGTTGAGGATAAAATTTCTCTAAAATTAGTCCGGGAATAATATTCTTACGGTAAAGAACCTCCCATACTTGGTAAGAGTCGTTTACCTGCCAAACAAATTCATTAAAGAACGACGAAGGGAAAACTAATTTAATCTCTTTTATATCCTGTAAGCACTGATAAAGGTAATGAGCTAAATTTAAAGAGTATAAAGCGACTTTTTTTAACCCTTCCTTCCCTAATAAAGAAAGGTAAATTGCTCCTGCTATAGCATTCAAGGAATGATTAGAGCAGATATTACTAGTAGCCTTCTCTCTCCGTATATGCTGCTCTCTCGTTTGAAGGGTAAGGCAAAAACTTTCTTTCCCTTCCCGGTCAATAGTTTTTCCCACGATTCTGCCAGGGAGCTGCCTTAAGTAATCTCTTTTAGTAGCAAGCCAGCCAAAGGTTTCTCCTCCCCAAGCACAAGCTCTTCCTAAAATTTGACCTTCCCCACAGACGATATCAACCCCTAACTTAGCAGGTTCTTTAAGGATAGCTAAAGATACAGGATTGGTTACTAAAATAACTAAAATTTCCTTCCCCTTTACTACCTCGCTTATACTTTCTAAATCTTCAATTAATCCAAAAAAGTTAGGGCTCTGGATACATAAGCAAGCTACCTCATCGTCTATTTTTTCTTTAAGAATATCCAAATCCAAAAATCCATAGCGGTTAAACTTAATCTCTTCTACTAAGAAATCAGAACCTTTAAGATAGGTACGCAGGGTAGCTCGGTACTCCGGATGAATACTCTCGCAAACTAAAACTTTACTTCTTTTCTTAATACGCAAACTCATAAGCACTGCTTCTGCTAAGCTAGTAGCTCCGTCATAGAGAGAAGCATTGCTGACCTCCATTCCTGTCAAAAGACATATGTAGGTTTGGTACTCAAAAATAGCCTGTAAAATACCTTGAGAAGCCTCTGCCTGGTAGGGAGTATAAGCAGTGTAAAACTCTGCCCTCCCTATAAGGTGATTTAAAGGAGAAGGGATATAGTGAGGGTAAATTCCCCCTCCTAAGAAAGAATTGAAATTACTGAGAGACTTATTCTTTTTAGCCAGTCTTTTAACTACCCGGATTAGTTCCTCCTCACTTAACCCTGAAGGCAAAGAAAGGTGCCCTTTAATCCTTACTGAAGGAGGAAGATGAGAAAAAAGCTCTTCTAAAGAGTGCAAACCCACTACTTCTAACATTTCTTTAATTTGGGAAGGAGTATTAAGGATATAAGGCATATTTAAGCTTCTTTTTCTATTAGATTTTTATAGGTAGCCTCATCTAAAAGGTTAGCTATCTCATCTCTGTTATCTACCTTTATCTTTACCATCCATCCTTTGCCGTAGGGGTCTTGATTTACCCACTCAGGGTGGTTAACTAAATCATTGTTTACTTCAGTCACCTCCCCACTAAGAGGAGAATATAACTCACTAGCTGCTTTGGTAGATTCTATTGTACCAAAGCGAGAAAACTGAGTAAGTTTCTCTCCCACCGAAGGTAACTCCACAAATACTATATCTCCTAACTCTTTTTGTGCATAATCAGTAATTCCTATAAAGGCACTATCATCCTCTAACCTTACCCACTCATGGGTTTTAGTAAAAAATCTATCCGCCATCACTACCTCCTCTATCGATAATACTTATACTTAATGAATGGTAAGTCCTTTACTTCCCCTCGATAGAATTTATCTCTTACTTTTACCTTTATAGGGGTACCACTGCAGGCAAATTCAGTCTTTATATACCCCATCCCTATAAAAACATCTAAGTTAGGAGAGTAAGCTCCACTAGTTACCTCTCCAATCATCTCTTGAGAAGAATCAAAGATAGGATAGCCTTTACGAGGAAACCCTCTTTCCTGCATAATAAATCCTACCCTCTTTCTTTTTATTCCCTCCTGCAAAATTTTTACCAGACTCTCTTTACCCACAAAATCCTTACTCTTTAGCTTTACTACCCAATCTAGAGAAGCTTGAAAAGGATTGGTAGATTCACTTATATCATTTCCGTAAAGAGGATAACCTGCTTCTATCCGTAAAATATCTCTTGAGCCCAAACCTGCTAAAGTAAGACCAAATTCTTTCCCCTTCTCCATAATCAAATCCCAGAAGGGAATAGCTCTCTCTTTAGGTAGATATATCTCAAATCCATCTTCTCCCGTATATCCACTTCGAGAAATAATTAAATCAATCCCATCTACTTTCTTGGTTAAAAAATGCATATATCTAAGCTCACTTAGAGAATCTCCAACTACCTTCTGCATCACTTTCCAAGCCAAAGGTCCTTGTAAGGAAAAGAAGGCAGTATTAAAGGTTTCATCCTTAATTACTACTCCTTGACTATTACTTTTAAGCCATCTGAAGTCCTTCTCTCGATTAGAAGCGTTAACTACACATAAAAACTTATCACCCAAGTTGTAAACTATAAAATCATCAATTATTGTACCCTCAGGTGTAGTAAAAAGATTATACTGAAGAGAAAATGTTTTTAGTTTAGAAATATCATTAGTAGTAAGTTTCTGAAGAAAATTTTCTCTTCCCTCTCCTTCAATGATAAATCTACCCATGTGAGATATATCAAATAACACACAGTTAGTGCGAGCGCATCTTGCTTCTTTAAGAATACTCTCATACTCTAAGGGGAGTGCCCAACCGCTAAAGTTAACAATCTTGGAAGTCTTCTCGCAGTGTCTGGGATAAACAGGGGTTTTTAGCATAGATAACAATTAACTCCTAAATTAAAAACCTTTCTTAACTGTCTGATCGGTAAGATTATCTATCTCTTTCTTTAAAACCTGGGGTAAAGAAAGAATCTCTGTATCCATAAACCCACGAATAATCACCCCAGTAGCTTCTTCTCTAGATAATCCCCTAGAAGCTAGGTATTCAATTTCATCTTTGCTAATTTTACCAATAGCTGCTTCATGAGAGATATCTACATCTTGATAATTTGTCTCCAATTCAGGAATAGCATGAATTACTCCTTGAGAAGAAAGAAGAAGTCCTCGACATTCTAAATGAGCCTTGACTTGAGGACTCTCTGCTTTAAGATGTCCACGGGCAATAATCTTTCCTCCTGTACTTACCCCTCGAGAGATAACCTCTGCAGAAGTTTGAGGAGCTCTAAAGATAACTCTTGAACCTATATCTTGGAAGGAATCCCTGCTAGCTAAAAGGAGAGAAGTAAATCTAGCTTTGGAATTGCTTCCTAAAAGAACTGCGGTAGGATACATACTAACTTTACGCACAGGATGTAAACATATGTAATTAGATAAAAAAGTAGCTCCCTCCTCTAAGATAGCAATGCTTTCGGGTTCTACCATAGTATCCTCTTTCCAAGAGTGAATCATAGTAAAGTTAATGTAGGCTCCTTTTTTAGCAAAAAATTCAGAAATTCCTAAATGATGGGACTCTTGGGAAGTATAGGAAACGGTACAACCTGTAATAATGTAGACTTTAGCTCCTTCTTCAGCAATAATTAGATTATGAACTTTCTGAAAAAACTTTCTTTTCTTCAAAAAAAGACAAGCCTGAATAGGAAAGTAAGTATGTACTCCTTTTTTAACCCAGATAAAGTATCCTCCCTTAGTATCTTTAGGAAAATCTTTTTCTAGAATTTGAAAAGATTTACCATAAAACTTACTACTCCAAGGATACTTTTCTAATGCTTCCTCAATAGGGAGTATCTCTACTCCAGGGTTCAAAGTTTTGGATATTAAAATTTCATCATCGCTCTGGAGGAAAGAAGCTATGCGTTCCTTCTCACTAATATCTAACCCTGCGTTAGCTAAGGATTGAATCTCTTTTTCATCTAATTTTTTATCTAAGTTTCTCATAGACACTTTCTATACCTTTCATAACCAAACTTTCTTATAGTTTCAAAAATCTCTCGAGGATGGCCTATACAGTGAATAGCCCCATCTATCATTACCCATCCTGTAGTAGCTTGGATGTAATCAAGGATGTAGCCAGTATGTGTGATAATTAAAGAAGCTGGTTTCTGTTCTTTAAGGAAGGAATCTAAAATACTCCCCATAAGAGAGATATTTTCTAAATCCACACCTGACTCTGGTTCGTCAAGGAGAAGAAGTTTAGGCTGTTGAAGGATTATCTGAAATAACTCAGAACGTTTCATCTCTCCCCCAGAAAAATCAAAGTTAAGCTCACGGTGAAATATCTTATCTAGATGAAGCTGAGACGCCAAACTCTTTATCTTCTCCTCCTGGGAAGTCAAAAAGTGAGCAATCTGCTCTAACCTTACCCCCCTTACTTTTGGAGAATGCTGAAACATAATCCCTATTCCTAGTCTAGCTCTCTCATGAATAGGTAAGTCCTTAATACTCTTCCCTTCAAAGAAAATATCTCCCTTTACTATTTTATACCCACTTATCCCGACAATTGTCTTAATAAGAGCAGACTTTCCGCTTCCATTAGGTCCAAAAAGAATAACCGTAGAATTCTTCTCTATATCCAAGTTTATGTCTTTTAAAATTACCTTCTGGTTGGCTTGGACAGTTAGATTTTTTACTTGAAGAACATATTCAGGCATTTTTAGTTGTCTTGCAGGAAAATCTATACTAACATAAATTAGTAAAAAATAAAGAAAAAAATTAAAAAGAATTTACTCTTTGGTAAAATATTTACGAAGATGGAAAAGCTAAAAATTCTAGTAAATTATCTTAAAAAAAGAAAGAAAACCATAGCAGTAGCAGAATCAATGAGTGGAGGTTACCTCTCTTATCTTCTTACTAAAATTCCTGGTAGCTCAAAATTTTTTAAATTAGGGGTAGTAGCCTATTCTCTACAGGCAAAACACAAATTGTTTAATATCCCTTATACTATCCTAAACCCTACCCAGGGTGTATCAGAAAAAATAGCTAAGATTTTGTCTAAAAAAGTAAAAAGTATGCTTGGTACAGACTTAGGAGCTTCTATTGTTGGTTTTGCTGGACCTAAAGCGAAGAAAGGAATGCGAGGAGTAGTGTATTTAGGTTTAACTAAAGGTATAAAAACAGTAACTAAAAGAAAAAAAGTTTCTGGCTCACGAGAAGAAATTAGAAGAAAGGCTAGCTATGCCTTAATAGAATTTATCCTAAATAATTTAGAATGAGAACTTTTATCGCTTTTCCTTTACCTTTGGAAATAAAAGAGAGTATAGCAGAAACCCAAGATAAGCTAAAAGACTGCCATCTAGATGCGAAATGGGTAGAACCAACCAATCTTCATATAACCCTTAAGTTTCTAGGAGAAATACAAGAAGCAGTTGTCAGTAAGGTTGAAGAAATCTTAGAAAATATAGGAACTAATTTTTCTTCTGTCAATGTAAATCTAAAAGAGTTTGGCTTCTTCCCCAATGAAAAAAAACCTCGTGTATTTTTTATTTCTACGGACCAAGAGGATTATTTAAGAAGTATTTCGCTAACTTTAGAAGAAAAATTAGAAGAAATTGGCTTTAAAAAGGAAGAAAGATTTAAATCTCACATTACTATAGCGCGTTTTAGGAGCAAAAAGAACCTAGATTGTTTGTTTAGACGAATTAAAAACATAAAAATAGAAAGAAGTTTCTTCATTAGAGAAATCGTCTTTTTTAAAAGTATCTTAACATCTCGAGGGCCAATCTATGAGGAAATCTTTAAGATAAATTTAAAAACGTGAAGGAAAATATTTGTATATATTCCTGCGCACAAATCATCTCCCACAATACCGAACCCCCCTTTTAATTTCTCTAACTTATTCGCAGGATATATCTTTAAAAAATCAAATAATCTGAAAAGCAAAAAAGCCAAAAAGATGAATGGCCCCTTTTTAGGTAAGAAGAGTAAGCTTATAAGCATCCCTGAGAAATCATCAATTACAATTTCTTTAGCATCTTTCTTTTCAAAAATCCTTTCTCCCCAACTAGAGAGAGGGAAGCTTATAAAAATAGTTATGAGGGTAAAGAGGAAAAATGAAAGATTGCTTTTAAAAAAAAGAATAAATGTAAAAACTCCTGCCAAAGAAGCAAATGTACCCCCTAAGATAGGAAGATAGCCTATACCAAATAGGGTAGAAAGAAGTATTACTGTAACTTTTAAAAAGTTCTTATAAGTCTTCTGTTTGCCCATAAGTAGTACACTCCAGAAAAAAGAGTAACTCCTACAATATACCACATAAGAAGAGGGATAAATTGGCCAGAAAGTATTCTAACTATATAATTTTTGGGGTAAGCTTTCTCTAAAATAAGAATTAGATAAATAATCACTATCCCCAAAATTTGAGAGAATGTTTTATTTTTACCAAATTTTTTTGCTTCTAACACTACCCCCCTGTTTAATCCCAAAAATCTAATCCCTGTAACAACAAATTCTCTTAGCATAATCACTACTACCATCCAGGTATTAACCACCCCTAACTCTAAAAAGGCAAGAAAGACACCTATGACAAGAATTTTATCAGCGACAGGATCAAGAAGCTTACCTAAATCAGAAACTAGATTTTTCCTGCGTGCTATAAAACCATCAAGGTAATCTGTAAGAGAAGCTACTACGAATGTAAAAAAAGCTATAATCAAAGAAAGGAAGGTATCTTTTAAAGTTAAACCTACACAGAGAAAAGAAAGAATAATTCTTAAAAAGGTAAGTTGGTTAGCTAAATTCATTCTCCTACTAAATCGTACTCATAAGCATCAATAATTTTGCTGTGATAAAAATCTCCAACCCTTATCCTTTTATCTTTACTCTTTCCTATATACACTACTCCATCGATTTCGTAACAACTAAATTGTGTGCGAGCTAAGTAAGTGTCTTGTGCCTCCTCATCTACCAAAACTTCTACTCTCTTACCTAAAAACTTTCTATTAACTTCTAAAGAGATTTCTCTCTGAAGTTCCATAAGTAGTCGGTATCTTCTTAATTTCCGCTTATAATGTAGGTGGCCAGTAAAAGAGTAAGCAGGAGTATTCTCTTCTCGAGAATACAGAAAAGCCCCTAATCTTTCAAACTTTACTCGAGCAACAAAATCCATAAGCTCTTTAAATTCTTCCTCCGTCTCGGAAGGAAAGCCTACAATTATAGAGGTTCTCAAAAATATTTGAGGAATCTTTTTTCTTATTTTATTTATAAGAAGAATTATTTCTCTTTTTGTCACTCCCCTATTCATCAACTTTAGAATTCTATCACTTATATGTTGAATTGGCAAATCTATGTATTTACACAGTCTTTCCTCGTGAGCAATAAGGTCAATTAAAGAAGAAGAAAGATGTTTGGGATGGGTGTAAAGTAGGCGTATCCACCTTATATTCTTACTCTTTTTTAGAATTCTTATTAAGAGATAAACTAAATCCTTAGAAGGATTAAAGTCTTTACCCCAGCTGGTTATATCTTGACCTACAATGTTAAGTTCCTTTACTCCCCTTCTATCTAAAAATTCCACCTCTTTTAAAATATCTTCAACGTCTCTACTTCTGTGTGGTCCCTTTATGAGGGGGATAGCACAGTAACTGCAGTTATTGGAACAACCTTCAGAAATTTTTAAGAAATCTAAGTGACGAGGGCCAAATCTTTTCTGTCTTAGACAGGAAGGAATACCTACTAAATTTTCCCATCTATCTACCTGAGGAAAGAACTTTTTTAACGTATCTCGATAGCGTACCACCAAACAACCTCGCACTATAAGATTTTTTATCTTTCCTCTTTTTTTTAACCTTACTGCCTCCTCTATCGCCGCTATAGACTCCTGCTTAGCTTCTTTTATAAACCCACAAGTGTTAATAATAAGGGTATGGAGAGTATCTATCTTTTTTTGGAAAACAAAACCTTTCCTGATAAAGCGAGTGGCTATAACTTCTGAGTCATAGCGATTACGAAAACATCCTAAAGAAACGATGGAAAAAGTCCTCCTCATCAAGGTAGCTTATTTTTCTACTGATACTCCTTGAGGGGTAATCTTTAAGCTCTTTATGGGCTGACGTAATCTCGTCAGAGGGGGAAGGCGTTTTCCATTAACTTCTATCTCCACCGCTGAACCATCACTAAATTTAAACTCTATCTGATGTATAGCTTTCCAGCTCTCTACTACCCCCCTCTTAAGGGTACCTTCAAAAACTATCCTGCCTTCCACTTTAGCTACTACAAAACAATCTCTTTTTGCAGTAACACTTACATAAAGAGGTTGGCTTTTATCTGGAGAAGGGGTAGTAGTAACTACTATCTGCCTACCTCTGGAAGAAGAAAGAGAAGGGGGAGTTTTAGAAATTTTCCTTAAGAAGAGCAAAACCACAACTAAAATTATAAAAAAGGTGACACCTCCAAGTAAAATTTTTTTAGAGAAAGAAGTTTTTTTAGAGGCAGGAGGAGTAACTATAGGAGTGGGTTGTTTTTTCTCTTTCTTTTCCCTTTTGAAGAAAGAAGCAAACTTTGCCTCATCAAATTTCACTCCCAAGAAAGAACAGTAGATTTTTAAGAACCCTTTTAAGTAAGTAGGATTTATCTTATCCCAGTTGCCCGCTTCCAAGTCCTTTATTACTGAAGGATGCAATTTAGTTTCTTCTACAACCTCTTCAATAGTGAGACCTAACTTACTTCTCTCTTCTCTTAGTTGTGCAGCTAACTCGTCCTTCATACCAATCCCTTCTCTTTTAGATAGAGATCAGGATCTACTAAAATTTCTCTTGCTTTACTTCCCGAGAAAGGCCCTACTATACCTGCCTCCTCCATAAGATCAAGTAGACGTGCTGCTCTGGTATAACCTACCCGCAACCTCCTCTGAAGAAGGGAAGCAGAGGCCTGCCGAGCAGTAAGGATAATTCTTACTGCCTCTTCAAACAATTCATCTTCTTCTATGTGCATAGCTGTAGATTTCTTTACTTTAGTAATCTCCTCTTCATACACAGGTGCTCCTTGGTTTCTTAAAAAATCTGTTAGTCGCTGAATATCCTCATCGTCAATGTAAGAGCCCTGTACTCTTATAGGTCGGGGGGCTTGAGGTTTTAGGAAAAGCAAATCTCCTTTTCCTAGGAGTTTTTCCGCTCCCACGATATCTAAAACAGTACGAGAATCTACTTTAGAAGAAACTTTAAAAGAAATACGCGCAGGAAAGTTAGCTTTTATTACACCTGTAATAACATCTACTGAAGGACGCTGAGTTGCCAAAATAAGATGAATACCTACTGCCCGAGATAGTTGAGCTAATCTTTGAATAGATGTCTCAATATTCTCCTTAGCTACACTCATCAGATCTGCTAACTCATCGATAACAATAACTACATAAGGAAGACGAAACTCTTTCTCATTATAACTAGTGATATTCCTTACTCCCTCTTCAGCCAAAAGTCGGTACCTTGACTCCATCTCTTCTACCGCCCAGTTAAGAGCAGCAAATGCTTTTTTTGCCTCATAGATTATAGGTGAAAGAAGATGAGGAATTCCACTGAAAGGAGCCAGTTCCACCATCTTAGGGTCAATAAGAATAAATTTGACTTCGTTAGGTTTAGCTTTAAAAAGGATAGAAGAAATTAAAGAATTGACACATACCGTCTTACCAGAGCCAGTGGTTCCTGCAATCAAAAGATGAGGCATCTCCTTTAGGTCAGCTATCACTGGCTCTCCCTTAACATCTTTACCAATAGCTAAAGTTAACTTAGAAGGGGAAGAAACAAATGACTGCTCTTCTAAAACTTCTCTTAAATAGACTATGTGTTTCTTCTCATTAGGAACTTCTACACCAATTGTTCCTCTTCCTGGAATAGGAGCAACAATCCGCACACTGGAAGACTTCATAGCTAAAGCAATATCATCAGCTAAAGTAGTAATTTTGGTAATCTTCACTCCAGGCTGAGGCTCTAATTCGTAAAGAGTTACTACTGGGCCTTTTTGTACGCTCACTACTTTTGCTGATACACCAAAATCGGCTAAGGTCTCCTCTAAATTTTTTATATTCTCCTTTATATCTTCTTTCATCTTCCGAGCATCTAAACTAGGAGGGAGTTTAAGAAGTTCAATTGGGGGGAGGCGAAAACTAGAGGGTTCGAAAATCTTTTTTGTTTGTTTCTCTAGGTCCTCAATCTTTTTGGCCTGAACCTTCTCAATAACTTTTTCCTCCAAAGAAGGAGGCTTTCTATGAACTTCCTCTTCTTTAGAGATAACTTCTTCCTTCTTTTTAGAAGAAGGGGGAGTATAAATCTTTATCTGAGGAGTAGTTTTTATCTTTGCCCTGGGCTCAGAGGTCTTCCTAGAAAAAACCTTTTCTCTAACTACTTTCAACTTAAGAAATGCTCCTTGAAAAAGAGAGGTGATATCCAAGAATAAATAACTAAACAAAGCATAAATACTTATACTTACAATAGTAGATAAAAATATTAATGACCCCCAAAATCCTAGATAGGTGCGAAGAAAATGTGAGATAAAAAATCCTAACCATCCTGCTTTTTCATAGATAACTACAGGCTCACGAAAGAAAGTTCCTACCAAGGCAGGAAAGAATATAATTAGGATTAAAAACAAAGTGATTTTAACAGGCTTTTTTTGAGAAATTCCATAGGCTCTTATAAAATTTAACTTTTCTAGTCCCTTAAATATGAAGTAGAAAGGAAAAAAGTAACTAACCACTCCAAATGTAAAAAAAAGAAAAAAAGCAAGATAACTGCCTAAAACCCCTACAAGGTTATGAGGATTTTTATTATAAGGAGAACTTATCCATCTTATATCCTGAGGTACGAAAGAAGCCAGGCTAAGGAGAAGCATTGTCCCTAAAGAGAAAAGAATTATTGCTTGTAGATAATTTATGTTTCTCATGGAACTTGTTTCATGCTGAGTGTTAACCTTCCTTGGGAGTCAATATTTATAACTTTCACCTTCACGATGTCTCCCTCTTTAACAAAATCTCGAATGTCTTTCACGTACTTATCAGAAATCTCAGAAATATGAATAAGACCTACTTTACCAGGCATAATTTCACAAAATGCACCAAAATTGACGATTTTAGCAATTTTGCCTGTAAAAATATCTCCTACTTGAACCTCCTTAGTAAGGTTTAAAATCTCCTCTATTGCTCTATTTAGAGATTCGTCAGTTTCAGCTACTACACTAACTATTCCTGTCTCATCATCAATATCTATAGTTACATTATATTCCCTTATAATTCTTCTTATTGTCTTCCCTCCCGGGCCAATGACCTCTCCAATTTTATCCAAGTCTATCTTGAATGATTTTATCTTAGGAGCATATTTAGAAATCTCTTCTCTGGGCAAGGCTAAAGCATCATTCATCTTCTTTAAAACTAATAAACGTGCTTGCTTAGCTCTTTCTAAGCTCTCTTGGATTAAATGATAATCTAAACCATCTATCTTTAAATCCAGCTGAATAGCTGTAATCCCTTCTTCTGTCCCTGCTACTTTAAAGTCCATATCTCCATAATGGTCTTCAACACCAGCGATGTCAGTAAGGATAACGTAAGAAGATTCCCCCTTCACCAACCCTAAAGCTATTCCTCCTACAGGTTTTTTAATAGGTACTCCTGCATCCATCAGAGATAAAGATGCAGCAGAAACAGTAGCCATACTAGAAGAACCGTTAGATTCTAATATTTCAGAAACTACCCTGATAGTGTAAGGAAACTCTTCCTTAGAAGGAATTACACTTAAAAGAGCTTTTTCTGCTAGTGCACCGTGTCCTATCTCCCTACGTGTTGGCCCTCTCAAAGGTTTAGTTTCACCTACACTAAAAGGAGGGAAAGTATAATGAAGCATAAAGTGCTTTGATTTCTCTCCTTCTAAAGCTTCAATTAGTTGCTCATCACTTGAAGTTCCCAGAGTAGTAATAGCTAAAGCTTGCGTTTGTCCCCTTGTAAATATTGCTGAACCATGAGTACGGGGCAGTACACTTACTTTACACTCAATACTTCTTACCTCATCTAACTTCCTAGAGTCAGGTCGCTTTTTCTCTTTAAGAATTTTTTCTCTCACAAATTTCTTCTCAATCTCACAGAAAACTCCTTTAACTTCTTCTGGCGTAACTGTAAAACCTTGCTCCTCTACTTTCTTAGAAACTTCCTCCACAATTTGGCTGAGCGCTGACTCCCTCTCTTCTTTCTTAACCAACCCATAGATCTCCTCTAGTTGAGGAAGAGCTATCTCCTTCACTAGATTAATAAGCTCCTGAGGCGGCTGATAAAGAGGGAAATCTGTCTTTCCTTTCCCTACCTTTTCCCCAATTTTTATTTGAGCATTAATTATTTCTCTTATAAAAGGATGAGCAAACTTTATAGCCTCTAATACCTCTTCTTCCTTAACTTCTTTAAACTTCCCCTCCATCATTATAATTTTTTCTTTGGTCCCTGCAATAACAATATCCATTAAGGATTTATCTCTCTCCTCATAGGTAGGATTAACAATAAACTCACCATTTAACTTAGCTATCCTTACCGCACCAATAGGAGTAGAAAAAGGAATATCAGAAAGAAGAAGAGCGCAACTTGCTCCATTTACCGCTAAAACATCAGGGTCATTTTTACCATCGCTAGAAAGAACCATACCAATAATCTGCACTTCACAAAGAAAGTCTTTAGGGAAAAGAGGTCTTAAGGGCCTATCGATTAAGCGAGCACACAAAATTTCTGTATCTTTAGGTCTACCCTCTCTTTTTATAAATCCTCCAGGGATTTTCCCCATAGCATAAGTTCTTTCTTGGTACTCTACTACAAGAGGAAGGAATCCTAATTTCTGCGAAGGCTCTTTAGAGGCGCATACAGTTACCAAAACTACTGTATCAGCATAGGAAACTACTATGCTTCCATTGGCTTGACGAGCTAACTCTCCCCAAGAAAATACTAATGGAGCTCTTCCTATATTAGGAAGAGAAAGTCGAAAAGGATTCATTACTTACGAAGATTAAGCTCCTTTACTACCTCGTCGTACTTTTTGGGATCTTTCTTCTTAAGATATTGAAGGAGGCGCCGACGCCTCCCTACAAGCATAAGGAGGCCTCGACGAGAGTGAAAATCTTTCTTATGCCGCTTTAGATGTTCAGTGAGATAATTTATCCTCTCAGTAAGAAGAGCAACTTGTACTGAGGCAGAACCTGTATCTTGAGGATGTTCTTTAAACTTCTCAATTATTTCTTTTTTTCTTCCTTTATTAGACATATTACTATCTTACCTATTAAAAAAGAGAATGTCAACTAATAAAGGCAAATTCACCGCTTATAAAGACCGACTAACTCTCCCTTATCTAAGATGTGACCTTTCATCTTTTCTAAAACTTCTCTTTTGCTGGCTCCCTCTTTAAGATCTAAAATAGTATCCAGAGCATAGATCTTAAAAAAATAACGGTGAGCAGCACCTGGAGGAGGACAAGGTCCACCGTAACCCAGCCTCTTAAAATCGTTTACTCCTTGCAGAGTTCCATCCGCTAATACCCCTTGACAAGGAATATTCTCCTCTAACTTCCTCTTACTAGAAGGAATATTATAAATTACCCAATGTACCCATACTTTAAAAGGAGCATCCGGGTCATCGCATATAATAACAAAACTTTTAGTTTGAGGAGGAACACCTTCCCACTCTAAAGGAGGAGAGAAATTTAAGGAATCGCAGGTGTAACGAGAAGGGATATAATCACCGTTACCAAAAGCGGAACTCTTAAGTTCTAAAGCAAAACTTAATCTTGTAATTAAAAGAAGAAAAATAAGAATAAGAAACTTCTTCATTTCTAAGTTATTATTATATCAGAAAAATTTTGAAAGTAAACCCTATATATGCTTTTTTGTAGTTCCGATATATTTTAAGTAATAAACTTACTTAAAAACTTATTAACAATAGGCATGCGTCTATCTTTTCCAAAAGCACAGGAGGTAATCTTAATCCCAATAGGGGACTGACGGCGTTTGTATTCATTAGCATCCACCATTCTAATTACTTTCTTTACTAAATCCTTATTAAACCCTCTTTCTACAATCTCTTTGAAAGGTAAATTTTCTTCTATATATAATTTTAAGATAGGGTCAAGAAGAGAGTAAGGAGGAAGAATATCCGAATCTTTCTGATTGGGTTTAAGTTCCGCAGAAGGAGGTCTCCTAAACACAGAAGAGGGGATAACTTCTTTTTTACAAGTTCTATTGATGTAACGAGCAATTTTATAAACCATAGTCTTAGGAACATCTTTTAGAACACCAAAACCTCCTACCATATCCCCATAAAGGGTACAGTAGCCACAAGAAACTTCGCTTTTATTTCCTGTATTGAGCACTAGATACCCAAATTTATTAGAAAAAGCCATTAAAAGATTTCCTCTAACTCTTGCTTGGATATTTTCTTCACTCTTATCGAAGGGTTTATTCTTAAAAAATGGCTTAAGGGTAGAAAGATAAGCATCAAAGATATCTTTAATACTCACAGTGTAGAATTTTATTCCCAAATTCTTACAAATTCTTTTAGCATCATCAAAGGTTTGAGAAGAAGTATACTGGGAGGGCATAATCAAACCAAAAACATTCTTCTTCCCTAAGGTAAGGGTTGCTAAAGATACCACTACCGCAGAATCTATCCCTCCACTTACTCCTACGATAACTTTTTTAAAACCGTTTTTCTTCACATAGTCAAATAGCCCTAACTTTAATGCTTCAAATACTTCCTCAACACAAGAGACGCTTAACTGCTGACCAGCTAAGCGTTTATTTTTATTAAAGTTAAAAATAAGAAGGTCTTCTTTAAATCTCTTAGCAAATTTTACTACTTTGCCTGAAGGAGAAACTACCATACTTGTGCCATCAAAAACTAACTCATCTTGACCTCCTACAATATTGCAATAGAAAAGAAAGCAATTAAGGTGTTGAGAGGCTCGAGAAAGAATACTTTTTCTTAAGGAAATTTTTCCTAAATGATAAGGGGAGGCAGCCAGATTTATAATAAAATCAAGCTTTTTTTTAGAAAGTCTCCCCAAGTAGTCTTTTTGCCAAATATCCTCGCATATATTTACTGAGAAACCATAATCTTCTAAGGAGTAAAAAGAAATCTCTTCTCCTGGACTAAAATAACGTTTCTCATCAAAAACTCCATAATTAGGTAAATAAATTTTATGATAAATATCTTTTAACTTACCATCATCAAAAAAAGCATAGGCATTAAAGATCCTATCATCCTTTTTATCCACAAAACCCAGAATTACTTTTATTTTCTTAGTATAGCTTTTAAGCCGATTAATGTAACGAATATTCTCTTCGATAAACTGAGGTTTTAACAACAAATCCTCCGGAGGATACCCACATAAGGCGAGTTCTCCAAAGACAATTATATCAACTCTTTTTTTTCTCGCTCTATCGATATAGCGAAGAATTTTAGAAAAGTTACCTTGAAAATCTCCTACACAGGGGTTTATTTGAGCTAAACCTATCTTTAACATTTAAGCCTCCGTCTGTGTCATTATAGTTCTTCTAAAAAATTAATCAAGAATTAGAAGATTTAAATCTCTTCTGAAAAAGAAACCAAAGAAGTACTCCTATAACTATCATTCCCAGGGAAACAATTTGAAAAATAGAAAACTTCCCTAGGTAGGGACGAGGGTCTCCCCGGTAAAACTCAATAATAAACCGAAAGATACCGTAGAGAATAAAATAAAGCGAAAAAATTTCTCCCTTAAAGGAAGTCTTTTTCCTCTTACTCCAAAGCACCAAAAATATACATAGAAGAGCTAATGATGAAATGAGCTGAGTAGGAATAACCTTTGTTCCTAAACTCCCTGCCGGCGAAGAAGGAGGAAACTTTATCCCTATCCAAGAAGAAGTAGGCTTCCCATAACAACATCCGTAAGAAAAACAACCTACCCTCCCAATAGCATGACCTAAAAGGAGAGCTAATACTAAAATATCTGCTAACTTTAGAAAATCTAAGTTGCGTTTTCTTGTAAGGATATAAAAAGCCCCTAAACCAAAAAACACTCCTCCGTAAAAAACAAAACCTGCTCTTGATAAACCTATTCCCAGAGGATCCCTTAGAAAGAATTTGAAATTTAAAAGGATATAGAATATCCTTGCCCCTATAAATCCCCAAATTAAAGACCAAAAAACAATGTCAGAAAAGTCTTTTTTGCCTATCCCTTCTTTCTTCACTTGAACCAAGGAGAAAAAATAACCTGCTACTACACCTAAAAAAACTAGGACTCCGTAAGTATATATGGTAATAGAACCAATTTTAAAAAGTATAGGGTACATCTTTAGATAGTAAGGATTATATTCACCGGTCCCTCTAACACTAACTCTATCCTCATAAACTCTCCAAACGCCCCTTGTTTTACATCTACATTCTCTTTCTTAAGTAAAGATACAAAATCCTCAAAATATTTACTAGCTTGCTCTCTAGGCATAGATTCTTCAAAGGATGGTCTCCGCCCTCTTTCTGTATCAGCACAGAGAGTGAAGTTGGAGATACATAGAAGCTGATAATTTTTATCTTTCAAAGAGTAATTTAACTTGCCCTGCTCATCCTCAAACACTCTTAAGTTAACTACCTTGGAAGCCATCTTAGTTAAACTAGCTAAGGTATCTTTTTTCTCTATTCCTACAAATAGAGCTAACCCCTTACCAATAGAGGCTAACTCTTTTTTTTCTTTAAATACTCTACCTTGGCTAATGCGGGCAACTAGTACTTTCATACCTATATCTATATCCCTGATAGGTTCCTCTTTTTTCTAACTCCTTCTCTATCTGATGTAAAACCTCACTTCTCTGGTTTATCCATTTAGGAGCAATTAGATAAGCAGGATTAGCGGTAGAAACTAATCTTAGGATAACAAAATGAGGAGGAATTATCTCTAAAAAATCACAGATTATTCTTACGAACTCCTCTTTAGATAACAAATTCAATCTACCTTCACGATACCAATTCTCTAGGAGAGTATCTTTCAACACATGAAGAATATGAAATTTTATTCCTTGGATATCTAAAGAAGCTAATCTTTTAGCATCTATCATCATCTCCTCATAACTCTGCTGAGGTAGTCCTAATATAATATGAACTCCTACGTTGATACCGTAACTTCTTGTTAGCTCCAGAGTTTTTAAAAAATCCTCATAGGTATGGTTACGGTTAATTAACGTTAGGATTCTATTATGAGTAGTTTGCAGACCATATTCTATCCACACCAAATACTCTCTTTGGTACTGAGAAATCAATGTTAACTTTTCCTTATCTATACAGTCAGGGCGTGTAGAAATAAAGAGTCCTACAATTTCAGGGAAATCTCTTATAACATTGTATTTCTCCCTCAAATCATCAATACTTGCATGGGTGTTAGTGAAAGCTTGAAAGTAAGCAATGAAGTTAGTAACTTTCATTCTTCTCTTATAGTAACTTATTGACTGGACTATCTGTTCTCTTAAGGGGATTATCTTACGAGTGTGAATACTGAAGGCTTTGTTATTACAGTATATACAGCCCTGCTTACTTAAGGTTCCATCAATGTTAGGACAGCTAAATCCAGCATCCAAGCTGATGCGATGGATGCGCTTACCGAACTTCTCTCTTAGGTATTGGTTAAAGGAGTAAAATCTTTTCTCCATCTTCTCTCCTGAAAACTATATACGCATCCACAATAGTCCTGTCGGTACAGGTTATACTTCTTAGCAAACTCCATTGCTTTTTTGAATCCATCCTTCTTTTTAAAATCTATCTCTAAAAAGCGCTTTTCATCTAATTTTTTCCCAACACTAAAGACCATTTCTGCCTTCTTATGAGGACTTACCGTTAAGGTAGTAGTAAAAAAATCAAAACCTAAACTTTTACAGAGTTTTTGAGTCTCCTTAAGCCTAAACTCGTAACAGAGAAGGCAACGTCTGCCGCCTTCTCTCTCTTTAGCATACTCTTTGCAAATCTTAAACCACTCTCTGGGATTATACTCTCCTTCAATAATCTCTAGGGAAAACTTCTCTTTTATGAGTTTAAGATTCTCTTTCCTTCGCTGGTATTCTTCAAATGGATGAATGTTAGGATTAAAGAAAAAACCCACAACGTAAAATCCTTGCGAATGCAGGTTCTCCACGCAAGAAGAAGCACATACCCCACAACATATGTGAAGAAGAATTTTTTTCACAACCCAAAGTAATCCTTTAAAGTAATGAACTCTATTTTTTCTTTAATCTTGGGGATCTCTTCTTTCAGCACCTTAAAAGTATTTTCCTTAGGATGAGCGATTATAATAATTTTACCTTCTTTATCTGCTTTCGCTAAAAGATTATACAATGTATCTTTTATTTCTTGGGAGGAGCTACGAGAATCTAAAAAACCGCTATTTTCTGCACACATTACTCCTTCTTCTTTAGCTATCTGGCAAGCTAAGGAGTTAGGAGAAGTTTTTGAATCCACAAATACCATATCTCTAACCCTTAAAGCCTTAATAACTGCTCTCATCACTCTTTCATCTTCCGTAGCTTTGGATCCCATATGGTTATTTGCTCCTATAGCTACTCTTAAAGAATTTAGATGGTATTTCAAAAGATAGTTTAATTTTCGCGGAGAAAGATCTGTAGTTATAAATTTATTTCTATATCTTAAGAAGGAGGATAAACGCTCTTTAGGCTCCATAGGAAGATGTACTAACACAGAATACCCACAGCGGGAAGCAATAGATGCTATGTTTTTGGAAAACCTCAAGTGAGGAATTACTGCCACTGTAACAGGAATCTTTAGAGCATAAATCTCTTTAAGCTCTCTTAAATTCTCTCCTAAGTCATCAAAAATTAAAACAACTTGAGGTTTTTTTTCTATCTTCAAGGAAGGAGTGTCATCTTTGGTAAAAAAAGATTTGCCTTTCTCTAGAAAATTAAAGTAAAAGTAAAATATAACAGGAACAGTTATAATAGTAATTAAAAGGATAATCTTACCTACCTTACTCATTTAATAAGATATTGAACTGTTGATAGGATTCTTTGGGGTTAGGGTTTTTAAGAATGGCACTCCCTACGCATATATAATCTATGGCTAACCCCCTTACTAACTTTAAATTATCCAGCTTTATCCCCCCATCGATACCTATTCTTTTGTTAGGAAACAACTCTTTAAATTGGGTAATCTTTTCTAATACCTGAGGTATAAACTTACTACCATAGAAACCAGGATTAACACTCATAAAGAGCACCATCTCTACCTCATCTACTAAATCTTTAAATTCCTCTATAGAAGTAGAAGGATTCACCGCTAAACCAGGAGATAAGCCTTTGTTCCTGATTCGAGAGATTACCTTTTGATGGTCTTGGGCTATCTCGTAGTGATAAATTATCCTTTGAGCTCCAAACTCCTTAAAAGGCTCAATCCACTTGCAGGGATCTTCCACCATAAGATGAGCTTCACTAGTTATAGGAAAATTTATTCCTTTTAAGTCATCTATAGTAATACTACGGGAAGGAACGAATTTTCCATCCATAATATCAATCTGTACATAGTCAGCAAACTCTTTAGTTATTTCAAGCATCTTTAAAAACTCTTCTCTATTGTCAGTAAGAATAGCGGGAATTATCTTCATTGCTTACTTCTTCTGAAATATTCTTTTAAAAGTTTTACTAAATCATAATTTAACATATAATTTTCTGTCCGCCAAGATTCAATAATCTTCTTCTTTTTCTTGCCCCATAGTGTTAAGTAATTCT
>Ga0164318_10001148_pt1 | contig 22939 bp, 18 predicted proteins | sample GuaBasSedimGuay9_FD_113734 | JGI IMG/M metagenome (GOLD analysis project Ga0164318, IMG submission 113734) | Subseafloor sediment microbial communities from Guaymas Basin, Gulf of California, Mexico - Guay9, Core 4571-4, 0-3 cm | ecosystem: Environmental > Aquatic > Marine > Hydrothermal vents... | reverse complement strand
CCTCCATGCAGAAGGTTTGCCAACCCTCTTAGCTATATCTTTGTAGGTGCACACTTCTCCCAGAGGAATTTTTAAAACTGCTCTCAAAACCTTTTTTTCAAATTCCTTCATTTCTACACTCCTTATTATCTTTTTATTAACTTCTTTTTTCTTAAAAGATGGTGATAGGAATGAGCAAAGCGGTGCGCTTCATTCCTTACTCTTTGAATAAGATGAAGCACAGCACTATCTTTAGGAATAATTAAGGGCTCATCTTCCCCAGGTAGCCATATCTCTTCATTTTTCTTAGCTATCCCTATAACTGGAATCTTTAACCCTAGCTTATCTAACTCTTTCTTAGCTACACCCAGATGACCCTTACCTCCATCAATAATCACTAGATCAGGTAGAGGTTTTCTCTCTTCTTTTAAACGGCGATACCTCCTCCTTACCACCTCAGCAATCATCTTATAGTCATCAATACCTTCCACCTCTTTTATGCGGTAACGGCGATAGTTACTTTTATCAGGAACACCATCCTTAAAAACAATTACTGAACCGGTAGCTTCCTTACCTGTAAGAGAAGAGACATCTATCGCTTCAATGGTAAAAGGTATTCTCTTAAGTCCTAAAATCTTCTTCAACACATTTAACTGGCTGAATTCTCTTCTACCGGCATAAAGATTGTAGATAGCTAACAATTTATCTCTTACCTTTGCTGCTTCCTCAAACTTGGCCTCTTGAGAAAACTTTTCCATAAGTTTATGAAACTCCTCTATCAACTCTTTCCTTTCTCCACGGATTATTTTACACACTCCTTCTACGTTTTTCTTATATTCGAAAACATCAACATCTCCTTTGCAAGGAGCAGGACATAAATTAAGATGAAAGTAAAGGCAAGGTTTTTTAGCGAATCTTTTACAAGAACGGTAAGGAAATATTTTGCGAATTATTTTTAAAGCAGATTTAAGAAGTTTAGCATTAACAAATGGACCGAAACATACCATGCCTTCTTCTATTTTCTTAGGTCTACCTACGTATATTCGAGGATAGGTCTCATTAGTAACTACTACATAGGGATAACTTTTATCATCTTTCAGCGCTACATTATACTTTGGTTGAAATTCTTTTATTAAGGAAGCTTCCAGAATAAGAGCCTGTTCTTCGGTATGACAAAGAATGTAATCTATATCACTCACTTTATCTAAAAACAGAGAAGATCTTAAAGAACCTCTACCTTTAAAGTGACTTGCTACCCTTTTCCTCAAATCGGTAGCTTTCCCTACGTAAAGAACCTCACCCTGTTTAGATTTCATAATATAGACACCACAACTTGAGGGTAACTTTTCTATCTCCTTAAAATCCATCTCTTAAGATAAATAAAGTGCCTTAACTTCAAGAGTAGCCCTACCAATAAAAAAATAATTCCTCCTGCAAAGAAACTTAATGCTATTCTTATATACTTATTATACTCTAAAATTATCCAAACCACCTTTGTTGTCCCTGCAGTTAGCACTCCTAAAATGAGCAACTTTACCACTTCCCACAAACTTCCTTTCCAATTTATTGATCCAATCCGCTTTATCAGAAGACGATAGAGAAGGAAGAAATTAAAAATCCCTGCTAAACTACTTGCTAAAGCTACTCCTGCAACTTGCAAAGGAAAGATAAAGATAGCACTAAGAAGAATGTTCACTATAAGAGCAAAGGTAGCAGTCTTTGCAGGGGTAAGTGTATCCTTCAGAGAATAGAAAGAGTTAACCAGAAGTTTAATTCCACAGAAAAAAAATAATCCTAAACTGTAGGAGACTAAAACTGGATAGGTAAGAAAAAGAGAGTAAGTACTAAATTTTCCATGGACAAATACTACCTTAATAATCTCTTTAGCCATAAATAAAAAGAGGAAGGTTATGGGAATAATAAAAAAAAGAATATTTTGAAATGAGAATATTAAAACTTTTTTAAAATCCTCTAAATTGTTTTCTTTATGAAATCCCGACAAATCTACCATTGCTACCCTAGCAATAGATACACCTATAAGAGCTAAAGGGAATTGAATAACTCTATTAGCGTAATAAATCGCTGCTAAAGCTCCACTACCTACAATCCAACTCAACGATGCAAAGATCGTATCTACAAAAACGTTTAAATGATAAACGGCGCTTGACCATATGCGGGGAACAAACAGTTTAAACATCCTAATGATATCTTTATCTTTAAAAGAGTTTCTAAACTCAAAAGTCAACCTCATCTTTTTACTTAATAGATAAAGATAGAGAGAGAGAAACTGTAAGAGGCCTGCTACTAATACTGATAAAACAAGGATATAGTTATGTAGATAGCGGCGGAAGAAAAGAATTCCACATATCAAAGAGATACTAAATAAAGAAGGGACAAAAGCAGGGAGAGCAAATTTTTTTAAAGCGTAGAGAAAAGAACACATTACCGCTACCAGACCCATGAAGAAAAGGTAGAAGAAGGTAATTTTAGTAAAAATATTTGCTAAGCTAAGTTTGTAGCTATCTTTAAGAAAACCTGGGGCAATAACTATCACCAAGTATTTACTAAATAATATCCCTAAAATAACAACTATTCCCAGAATTATTAAACTAACGGAAAACAACCTCCTCCCTAAGAGTAGAAATCTCTCTCTCTGATTATGGTATTCTGAAAGTACGGGGGTGGCTACGGAATCACTGAATCCCTCTCCTAACAGACTCCTAAATACATTGGGAATCCTAAACGCTACAATAAAAGCTTCTAATATCTTGGAGGTTCCAAAATAGGTAGCAATAAGGATATCTCTTATTAATCCTAAAATCCTACAAAATAGAGTTCCCAAACTTAATACTGTGGTATTTTTTGCCAGCCTTTTAAGCATAATAATTAAAATTATCTTGACAGGTTTGAATCTCTCTGGTATAAAAGTCCCTTAAAAAGGAGATGATATGCCTCAAAGAAAGTCTGCCAAAAAAGAGCTAAAAAAAAGTATAAAAAGACGTAAGCTAAATTTAGCTAGAAAAAGAGCTATCAAGGAAGCAATAAAAAAATACAAAAAATTTTTACAGAATAAAGACTTAGAAAATGCTAAACAGGCCTTAAGGAAAGTTTATAAAGCATTAGATAAAGCCGCACGTAAAAGAACTATTCATCCTAAAAAAGCTGCTCGCCAGAAATCTAAATACGCTTCCCTTATAAACCAATTAACTTAATTTATCTCAAACAACTTTGCTAAAAGTATCTCCAAGGCTAACTTAGGAGAAATACCTTTCTCTTTTATCAATCTATCTGCCTCCCAGAAAAGTTGGAAGTATTTACTCTTTTGATAAAAGTTGGGAAGATAAGAAAACTCACGAGTTAAAGCTCCTAAAATCTGGGTTGCTAAGTTCTCACTTTTTTTAGATTGCAAAAACATCTTCTCTAAAGTGTAAAAAGCCTGAGCTGATTTATTTCTTCTTATCAGAGAAATTAATTTATTTAGAGAATGGTCTTCCTGTATAGAAATAATTCTTCTTAAGACACATTTCTTTAAAAGATAAGAAAAGAAACTATTCTCTCTCACCTTTCTATCATGAATAAACTGGGCGTGGTCTTTCTCTATCTCAAAAATTAAGTAGTTCAAAGAAATTAAGTCTTTTAGTTTCTTTAGAAAAAATAATCTTACTTCTTTAGAAAGGTGTTCAGCTCCCTTAAAGATAACAACTCTTTTTTTTTCTAGAGGAAAAGTGTAAAGTGTGTTTTTTAGCTCTTGTAAATTTAAATCCTTACAGTAGAAAATAACTGTATTTAAGGAAACGCACTCTTTTTTCAATATTCCTTCCTTTATCTTTTCTATAGCTCTTTGACGATGCTCGAAATCTAAACCAATAACACAGAAAATTTTTCCTTCCATTACCAATCTTGGAAAAGGGCATCTACGATTTTCCTTGCTGTATCTTCTACGAGTTCACTTAGAGCTTCGGATTCTGAAGAAGCCAAGCGTCCAGAAAAAAAGTAAGAAGCTTCTCCAACTACCTCATTCTCTTCAATTAGATTGCCTTCATTATCATAAACCATTACCTTAACATATAATTTTAATCTTTGTTCATTAACTTCATCGCTATCGGTATATCTTAGGGCTTCCTTTTTATAGTTAACAATTTTGCACTCTAAAGTGTAAGCATCATCAGGAGAGTTTACTACTTTAAGAGGAGTTCTTATCTGCAGCTCATCAATAATGGCATTAGTTAAATCTTTATCTAAAAGAATAGGATAAACATTATAATCAGAATAGGCTCTATCCTCAGCAGTTATTCTAACCTCGTTAACTACTGGTTTTACATAGATCTTACCTTCTCCTAACGAGGTACTTACAAGGTAGGTAGTATAACCACAGCCTCCCAATAATAGAAAGGATAGAAAAATTAACTTCTTCTTCATTCCACCTTACTCTCAATCTTTGACAGCCTCTTTTCTGCTTTTTTAGCCCACCGAGTATCCTTAAATTTCTCAGCTACTAACTTATAGTAGAGGATGGCACTTTTAAATTTCTTCTGTTTCTCATAAAAAGCAGCGATATCAAAATTCTTCTTTGCCTCCTCTTCTTTCAAGACTTTTAGCTGGTCTTTAGCCTTTTGGGAAAACTCTGCTTCGGGATGACGCAAAATAAATTCTTTAAACTCTCTCATCGCTTCTTTCCGGTAAGTATCATCATACTCTATTCCTAAAGAAGCCTTAACATTAGAAGTAGCGAGCTGATACTTAGCAGCATCTGCCCATTCACTATCAGGGTAGTTATCCACAAGTTTCTGAAAAGCCTCTCTTGCCTCATCATGCCTACCCAGATTAAGCAAAAGGATTCCTAATTTATATTGGGCTTTAGGAGCATATTCTGAGTAAGGAGCACTCTCTACTATCTTTCTAAAAATCTCTATAGAAGGGTGCTCTACTAAATCATATAAGGATATTCCAAACCATTTTTGAGGCTTCTGATTTAGGAAGTACTCTCCAATTTTATATTCCCTCTCTAGAATCTCCTGAATCCGTGTACTGTTAGGGTAAGAGTCGATTACCTTTTGATACTCCAGAAAAGCCTGATAAGGCCTTTTTAATTCTTCCCAACACCTACCCATATAGTAACGAGCCTCCGAGGCCTGAAAAGAATCTGGATAGTGAATCACCACTTTTTTAAACTCTCGCAAAGCGGATTTATATCTCTGGGCACCAAACTCCTTTAATGCTTTCTCTAACTGTAGCTTAGGTGTGACTAAAGGGGAAAGTTGGGGATTTTTCCACTTCTGAGTTTTAGGAGACCATATCCAAAAGGAGTAGGTTTGAGGAAAGACTAAGAAAGAAAAAAGAATAAGGATAAATACTTTCTTCATGAGAAAAAACTATACCAAAACCACTAGAATTTGTCAAACGCAATTTACCTTCTAGCTTCCTTAAAGATAAACTACATCTTGAGGATTAAAAAGGGATAAAAATAATAGGAAGTAATCTTGGATCTGACGGAGGATAAGAAAATTATTTTTGACATGTTGTTTGCCATTCCTAGCTAATCTTTTGGCATACTCCGGTTCATTAACTAGCCGCTTTATCCAGTGAGCTGTTCCCTCAATAGTATAAGTAAGAATTCCTGAATACTTATGGGCAATCTGCAAAGGTATACCCCCTACCCAGGAAGCAATAACTGGCTTCTCTTTCCATAAAGCTTCTGCTACAGTAAGACCAAAACCTTCCCTTAGAGACTTCTGAAGAATTACTGTAGAAACACGTTGTAGGGCATTTATCTCTAAATTACTTGCTGGAGGAAGATGAATGATATGAATATCTTTCTCTTTTTTAGCCTCCTCCCTTACCTCAGCTAGCACTCTCTCTCCTTCAGGATCATCTTTAGCCCCTCCCCCTGCTAAGATAAGCTGGCAATCTATATACTTTTTTACCAAGCGAAACGCTTTAATTACTCCTATGGGGTCTTTCAAATAATCAAAGCGAGAAATCTGAGTGATTATAGGCCTCTGTTTATCGATACCAAACCTTTCTAAAATGCTATCGATAAATTTCTGATCTAATTCTTTATTCTTGTCGCTTAAAGGGTCAATAGAAGGGTAGATGAGGACTTGCCTAATAGATAATTTCCTAGCAAAAGCAGGAGCAGAGAATACACTAACGTCGTACTTCTCAATAAACTTCTTTAAAAATAACCAAACATCTCTTTTAGGGTTGGAGAAATCAATATGACAACGCCAGATCCACTTATTCTTAAGTCTTCTTTTCTCTTTAACTAGGTAGATGGGTTGAGGATCGTGAACAAAGACAATATCTGCCCACTTTTTAATAGATTTAGCGTTTTCTTGATTAACCTCCAAAAAATAGGATAATTCCTCTCTAGTGAGAGAAAGCTCTATTCCGTGAAGAGCATTATGAATTTTTTTAGTAATCTGGAAAAAATGATCATCGCCTTTGATTACATCCCACCAAACATCTACTCCTAAATCTTTCATAAGAGGAATCATTCGAGAAAGAATCTCTGCCACTCCTCCTCCAAAAGGAGTTGAGTTTACATTTTGAATAGTTATGTTCTTTAGCCTTTCTCCCAAAAGGTAAAGTTCGTCAATAGTTTGATCGCCTACGATGGGACGATAATCATCTATCCGTGCCATGTAAGTATTCACTTACAAAATTTATAATCTTTTGTCTAAGCCCTTCTAAAGTATGGGTATAAGGATCGATTTTGGATATTTTCTCTGCTAACTCCTTATACCCTAAATCTCTTAACCAGCAGGAAAAATCGTTATCTGCCTTTTTCAATCTTACTCTTGCTTCAAAAATGTGAAAGTAGAGAGAGTGCACGGTAACCTTCTTAAGATAAAAAGAAAATTCTTCGAGGTTATGAGCTTTAAAAGGTGTGGGGAGAATAAAAATCTTTGAAGAAAGGAAACGAAACTCTTCCCCTGAAAGACACCCTCTCAAAGCAGAGGTAGTTTTAAGATAATCATCTAGAATTATTAGAAATTCCTTTCGTAAATCTTCTATGTCAGAAAACTGAAAGATATCGACACTAGCAATTTTTTCTCCTAACTTCCTGAGCCCTAAGCTATTAGTAATCCAATAAGAAAAATCATTGGGATGTTCAGGAGAAAAATACCGATGTTGCTCAAGATAACGATGGGTGTGGTGATATATACTGGAGGGAGGAACTTTTTTTATCCCTTGATATAACTCCTTTATATTGCGAGCAGTATATCCTAAAAGTTCTATCTGAGTTACTCGTGTATGAAAATGGAAAAATTTTTCTCTCACTTATTAATTTACTTTTTATATTTACCTTTTATAGAAAAGGTGGTTCTCTTTCCTAGAGGAAATTTATACACCTTATTGCCTACCACAATATCTACAGAAGTAGATGGTTTACTTTCTTTATCTAGAGAAAGAGTAAAAGTTTTATCTCTAACAGAGAGAGTAAACCATAGATTCCTATAGAGAAATTTCAGAGTGAGCTTTTTCCACTTTTTAGGAAGAGAGGGGTTTATCTTGATAGAATCGCCCACACTTAAACCCGCAAATGCTCTCATTACTATATCGATGGAACCTCCCATAACTCCTGTGTGAATTCCTTCAGAGGTGGTTCCTCTCTGAGTATCATATATATCTGACTCCAATGTATCTATAAACCAATCCCAAGCCTCCTCTTTCTTACCTAAACTATGAGCTACGAAACAATGGACAACTTTGCTCAAAGTAGAACCGTGAGAGGTTCTTCTGCTATAGTATTCATAGTTTTTCCTTACCATCCCAAAATCAAACTTATACCCTAACTTATTGAAAATTTTTTTAATTTCTTGAAGAGAAAAAAGATAAAAAATCATAAGGACATCAGCCTGTTTGGTTACCTTATATTCGTCAGGAGTTTTCCCCTCAGCTCTTAGGATTCTGTCCATCCTTTTAACATCCCCATACTCAAACAGGTACTTTTTCCAATCTAGTTCCTTAAGATCGAAATAGCCATCGAATTGAGCAATAATGGCTCTGCGATTAATCACTATCTTCATTTTTCTAGTAATATCATCCCAAAGTTTTAAATCCTTGCTAGTTATCCCTAATTTTTTAATAAGTCTGTTTTTAAAAGAATAAGGTAAAAGTTTTATAACTTCCTTAGCTTTACTAAGAGTCCAGACAATCATAAAGTTAGTATAAGCATTATCTCTAAGTCCTGGCTGTGTAGCATGAGGATATTTTTCATGGAACTCATCTGGACCCATCACTCTCTCGGTATGGTAGCGCTTATCTTTTTTACTGTAACTAACAAGGCTTGCTCCAAACTGAGCGATAGAAAGAATCATTTCTGCACCAAAGTGAGTAAGGAATTGAAAATCCAGTGTTCTTTCCCAGTGCTTCCACACATTGTAAGCAACAGCAAAAGAGATGTGTCTTTGGTAAGAACTATAATCGGGGCCCCACTTACCCGAAAGAGGATTCAAATGGTACATCTGAGTCTCCTCATCTCCTGTTGAGGCACTCTGCCAGGGATACATAGCCCCTTTATAGCCAAATTTCTTAGCTAACTGCCTTGCTTTCTTTAACCTTCGGTAGCGGTACAAAAGAAAAGCTTTAGAAATCTGAGGATAATGAAAGTCATAAAAGTGCATAATAAAAACCTCATCCCAAAAGATATGCCCTCGGTAAGCTTCTCCATGAAGACCACGAGCGGGGATACTCACATCTAAATTAACATTGTTAGGAGAGGCTGTTTGCAAAAGATGAAAAATATGGACTCTTAATGCCCACTGGGAAAATTTATCTTCTTGGATAGTTATATCGAATCTCTCCCAAAGGCTCTGCCAGATTTGCCTTTGTTGAGCTACCAAGCTAACAAAAGATGGTGCTTCCTTTACCGCTTTGATTGCTTCTTTGGTGGGCTCTTTTTTAAAAAAGTCTTTAGAGGTATAAATAGAAACAATCTTCTGCACCTCATAGGAAAATCCGCGACGAGCAAAGAAACGAAACTCCTGCCCGATTCTTTCTCTCCCTTCCATCAATCGCCGGCGTACAGTTTTTATCGCAGGTCTTGCTCTCTCTCCATTTATGAAAAAGGAAACCCTGCAGGCTTGGGCTATTTTTATCTTTGATTGAGAAGTAACCATAGCTAGATATATACCATCCTTTCCAAAACTACCTAAAGCGGAAGGTCTAAGATGTTTAGAATTTAATTGCCGGTACCTCTCTACCCCTCTATTCTCTACTGCTCCATCAAGCATAACCCTTACCGTAATCCATCCCTCGTAGTTCAAAGGAATAATAAGATACCTCAATGCCCCTATATGGGGATACTTCATATGAACTAACCTCTCGGTAAATACTTGAGTAATTCTTCCCTGTCTATCTTTAAATTTAAGTGTCCTCCTCAATATGCCTTCACGCATATTTAACTCCTGATGATAAGAAGTAATGTTAGCTTCTGAAGGGATAAACCAATTCTCCTCCCCAACTCTAAAGGTAATATAAAGCCAGTTAGGACAGTTTACTAAATCTTCATTAACTACTACTTTTCCTGCAAGGTGAGTAGAAAGCTTATTGTAAACTCCAGCAACGTAAGTCCCTGGATAGTGAATCTTTGAAATTACCCCTTCAGGAGCAGCTCCTCGCGTAGCAAAGTAACCATTGCCTAAAGTACATAAAGCTTCCCGCAATCCTTCATGAGCAGGTTCGAAATGAGTGTAAGTAATCGTCCAAGTAGAGTCTTTCATATAAATTTCTCTAACAACTCTCTAACTTCTTGGGGAGAATGAACAAAGTAATCAGCAGCTGAAGGAATCCTACTTTCAGAGACTAAAATTCCTATTCCTCTGGTGCGTACCATTCTAAAAGCATCCTCATCGGTAGTATCATCCCCGATATAAATTACCGCATACTCTCTCCAAGAAATATCTAATATACTAAGAAGCCATCTTATAGCCTTACCCTTATCCCAATCAATATCAGGTATAAATTCAAAAACCTTCTTACCACACATCAACCGCAAGTTAGGATATTCTGCCTTTACCTTATCTACTACCTCCTTGACTTTATTTAAGAATCTTTCCTCTACAAGACGGTAATGGAGAGCGACACTGAATTTCTTATTTTCAACAATCACACCCTTAATATCTTTCAATTTAGTAGAAAACTCTTCCGCTATACGAGAAATTAAAGGAACTACCTCTTTTGCTTGAGGATGAATATGTGATAGATTTCTTCCTTTTATATCAAAACCATGACTTCCTACATAGTAAATATCTTCTACACCTACCAGCTTTTCTACATCTTCTCTCTCTCTTCCACTTACTATGGCAGTAGGGTATTTTTTAGCTATTTTTTCAATTAAGCTACGCATCTGGGTAGATAACACTGCTAACTCTGGCCTCTTAACAATAGGGGTAAGTGTGCCATCATAGTCAAAGAAAAAAGCCAACTTCTTTCTAGAAGAAAGAGCATCTTTAAAACTTAAAAAATACCAAGAGTTTAAAACCATATCTTCATTTTTCTTAAAAACCTCTTCTAACTCCTCTTTCGTTCCTTTATCCCAGAAATCAAAGAGATAAAAAGGAGATTTTCTAAACCATTCAGTAATCCACTCTATATCTATGAACTTTAAATCACTAACTGCTATATCTGCTCCAAAATTTAGGAGACTTTCTTTATTATTTTTGCGGGCAACTCCTATAACTAATCCAAAACCTCCGTTGCGACCTGCCTCTACTCCTGAGTTAGCATCTTCAACTACTACTGTCTTAGAAGGGGAAGCTTCTAAATTTTTACTAGCTAAGAGAAATATATCTGGTTCAGGTTTGCCTTTAAGACTGAACTGCTGAGAAACTATCCCATCTACATAAGTATCAAAAAGATTTATAATTTGGGTAGAGTTAAGAATAGCGCGGCAATTTTTAGATGAAGAAGCTACTCCTATTTTTACTCCTCTTTCCTTAAGCCTTTTGATAAGCTCTACCGTAGTAGGGTATTTTTTAGCCCCTTTGCTCTCTAAAAGATTCTTAAAAATAGCATTCTTTTTATTTCCTAAGCCACAAATCGTTTCCTCACCAGAAGAATCGCTGGGCTCTCCCCAGCTAATTTGAATCCCTCGAGAAGAAAGAAAAGTCTTAACTCCATCATAGCGTGGTCTTCCGTCCACATACTCAAGGTAATCCTTTTCAGTAAATTCCTTAAAATTTTCTTTCTCTTTAAAACGCAAATACTCATCAAAAGTTTGCTTCCAGGCTTGAAAATGAAGGTGAGCAGTTTGAGTAACTACACCATCTAAATCAAAAACAATTGCCTCAAAAGGAAGGACAACATCATCCATCACTTCCAAGGAATATCAGCAACTATTTTACCAATCCAGCGCCAGATATTATTACGCTGAATATAAGCTCTTAGAGCTCTCATTCTCCTTTTTTGTTCTTCTTCCTTCATACTGAGAGCAAAAAAGAGTGCTTCTGCACTCTCCCTTTGAGAGTAAGGGTTAATAAGCACTGCCTCCTTAAGTTCTCGTGCTGCCCCTGTGAATTTACTCAAGACCAGTACCCCTAATTCATCGCACCGAGAAGAGACAAATTCCTTAGCCACCAGATTCATTCCATCGTGGAGAGAGCTTACTATACATACATTTGCTAACCTATAAAAAGCTAAAAGTTCACTGAACGAGAGATGTCTTCTTACAAAAATTATAGGTCGCCAGCTATCTGTGGAATGCTTAAAATCCACCTCCTCCACCAAAGCATTTATTTGATCATTAAGTTGTTTGTACTGAGCGATATGAATACGGGATATCTCCCCCATTTGAATAAATATAATTTTCTCTTTAAGTTCAGGATATAACTGAAGAAGTTTATCTATGGCTAGAATTCTCTCTATTATTCCTTTGGTATAATCTATCCTATCTAACCCGACAATGATTTTGTAACCTTCTAAACTAAACTCCTCCTTCAAAGATACCATAGCTTCCTCTACCTCTTTCTCCCTACTTTTAGTACTAATCCCTTCAAAGTCAATACTTATAGGATAAGCTTTTACTAATGTAGATTTACCTTGATAAATAACAGTGGATGTCTCTTTATTTATTTTACTCTCCAGTTCATTTGCTACTGCTTCAAAGAAATTATTGCAAAAGTATCTTATATGAAACCCTAAAAGGTCATAACTAAGTAGACCCTCTAAGAACTCCTGCCTACAGGGAAGAATTCTAAACACATCGTAAGTAGGCCAAGGGATATGCCAAAAAAGGATAGTAACAACATCGGGTTTGAACTCTTTTAAATACTTACTTACCATAGTAAGGTGATAATCCTGAATAAATACTACCGCCTTTTTATCCTTTATCTCTTCGTAGATACTTTGGGCAAATTTTTTATTTACTTCTTTATAAATTTTCCAGTCTTCTTCCCTAAAGATTGGTTTGACAAAAACTAGATGAGAAAGAGGCCAGAGAGCTTGATTAGAAAATCCATAATAATAACCTAAATTTTCTTCCTTAGTTAACCATACATACTTAACTTGATAAGAGGGTTTTTCCGGAGGAACATTCACTTTATTATCTTTAGCAACAATTTTGTCAGCATCTCCACTACCGCAGCAAACCCACAAACCTTTAATCTCCTTCATCACAGGATCAAGAGCAGTTATTACTCCTCCTGGGCCTCTTAAACAATGAATTTTTCCCTTAATAAATTTATGAATATAAGGTTGGCGGTTAGAAACAACAACAAACGAAGCTTCTCCTAATCTGCTTTTCACCAACTCTACTACAGTTTTTTTACTCCATCCTCTAAGCATATCTTATTTCTAAAAATTAATAAACTTTCTATAAACTGCAAGAGTATCGTGAGTAACTCTTTCTTTAGTATAATAAGATTCGACAATCTGTCTACCTGTATAACCTAATCTTTCCCGTAAGCGTCTATCTTCTAATAACTGAATAATTTTAGCTGCCAAATTTTCAAAGTCTCTGATATTAATAACAAAACCATTTACCCCATCTTTTATTATCTCAGACATCCCTCCGGAGTTAGTAACAATCATAGGTTTTCCACAAGCCTGGGCCTCCAACATCGTTAAGCCAAAAGGTTCAGGAACTGTAGAGGGATAAACACAAATATCGCTTAAAGCATAGAGTTCACGCATCTCTTCCAGAGAATAAAAATCTATAAGAATGTTTTTTTCTAATCTAAAATGCTTTATAAGATTTACCATGTAAGCGATATCTCTTTGTTGGGTTGCTCCCCAATCGATAATATTCTTAGAACCTGCTAATACCAAAATTACTTCAGGATACTTTTCTCTTACAATATTTATAGCCTTAATGCTTATATCACATCCCTTAGCTAAACCAATTCTTGCAGGATGAAAAATTACTTTCTTATTCTTAAGCTGAGGATACTTTTTTAAAATTCGTGATGGTTTAATCCGAGGATGAAATTTAGTTTCATCTAAGCCATGGTGAACAACAGTAATCTTTCTATCATCTATACCTATCCCTATAATTTCCTTCTTAATATAGTGACTTACTGCAATAATATGTTGCCAATCTATCTTATGGGTAAGTTCTAAAAACAAAACATCATCCCAAACGTTGTGAGCAGTAAGAATCAAAGGAATACCTTTTTTCTTTGCTATTCTTTCTAAAGTAGAAACATGAATTTCACTAAAATAATGCATATTATGGGCATGAAGAATATGAGGCTTGGTTTTATCTACAAAGGAAGTAAAAACTTGACTTACCTCTTCTTCTAAACCCTGCAACCCTCTTTTGTACAGCCAGTTTAAGTCCATAATAGGATAGCGAAAAACTTCTACCCCCTGGTAGATTTCCTTTGCTCTTGCTTTCTCAGCAGAACAAGTTAAAAGAGAAACTCTATGCCCTTTTTTTACCATATGGGGTAAGATTATAGTAAGGTGGGTCTCTACTCCTCCTATAATAGGAGGAAATCCCCAATGGAGATGAGCAATGCTTAACTTTTTTTTGTGAGTTTTTTTCTTTTTAGTAATAGTACTCCTCCTTCTTAAGACCTTTTTTGAGAAATTTATACTTTTTATTAGTTAAAATAGAATAAGATTTACCAAATACTACAACTTTCATTTTTTTCTTCTTTTTAGATACTATTTTTACTCTTGCTTCTTCGTTTGTCAAATTAAATTCTACTTTATCACCTCGATAAGTGAGGGATAGTTTCACTTTTTGCCAAGTACGAGGAAATTTAGGAGTAACGCTGATTATACCATTTTTAAATTCTATTCCGCAAAAACCAAAAACTACTGCTTGCCACGTTCCCCCTAAACTTGCTGCATGAATACCTTCGCGTGTATTACCGTAAAGATTGCTTATATCGGTACGCAGAGAAACATTGAAAAAATTATAGGCTCGGTGCATATCTTCACACTTTACTGCCATTATGGCATGAATAGGAGCGCTGAGAGAGGATTTATGAAGCGTTCTTTTTATATAGTAATCATAGTTAGCTCTTACCACAGAAAAACTAAACCTATCCCTTAAAAGATAAAGAAGCATAAGAACATCAGCCTGCTTTATGAGTTTTGTATACTTTAAGTCTTTAGGTTTAATAGGCTTGGGAAGAAGAGGGATACCATTCTCATCGGTATTTTTGAGCTCTATATCTTTCAATTTAAAATACCCATCAAACTGCTCAATAACTTTATTTTTCTTATCTATATTCGGCTTAAGCTTCTTAGCAATTTTTATCCAATCCTTCACTTCTTTCTCAGTAAGATCCAATTTCTTAGTAAGTCGAAATAAAGTTGAAGGTGCTCTTTTTTTGAGATAGAAAAAAAGAGTGTAAGCTAACGAGAGGTTCCATTGTGCCAAGCCATTAGTATAAGCATTGTTATTCACATTAATGTGGAACTCATCTGGTCCAATTATTCCTCTTATCTCGTATCTTTTAGTAATTTTATTGTAAAAAACTCGAGAAGTCCAGAAACGGGCTGTTTCAAAAATAATTTCACAAGCATATTTTTTTAAGAACTTTTCATCACCAGTAGCTAAATAGTATTTATAAAAAGCATAAGCTATATCTGCAGTTATATGATGTTCGTAAAGATGGGTTTGAATCTTTATAATGGAACCATCAAAATCTCTTGCCCAGGCAGGAGTTTCTTCTTCTCCCGTATCTGCAGACTCCCAAGGGAATTTAGCTCCCTGATAACCCTCCCTTTTAGCTAACTCTCTAGCTTTAGATAACCTTCGATAGCGATAGAGAAGGATATTTTTGGCAATCTGAGGAAAAGTGTAAAGATAGAAAGGCATTACAAACAATTCAGTGTCCCAAAAAATATGTCCTCGATAACCTTCCCCACTTAAAGTTCGAGCACCGACACTGGAAAATCCTTTATCTTGAGGAGCAGATATAAGAAGATGATAGAGATTGAATCTTAAATTTTGCTGTAAGTTAGCAGTCCCCTCAATGATTATATCTACCTTTTTCCACACACCCTCCCATTTTTTTATATGTTTAGTGATGAGCTTGTTAAAATCTGTGTGGAAAGCTTGGGAAAATCTAATAAATGTCCTCTCTTTGTAAAGGTGGATATCTTCTCGATAAGGAAAATGTTTTATGAAAAATATTTTAGTAAATTTCACAGTTTGATTTTTCTTAAGTTCAAATTGAAAAACATTGTCAGAAGCAAAAATCTTTTTCCCATCAACTTCATAGTAGAATCCTGCCCAGTAAATCACTACATATTTCTTCTCTAAAGTCACAACTGCCAAATAACCTGCGTTCTTAAACTGACCCGCCTCCTTAACTTTAAAGTGCTTTTTTCTACCTTCAGTAACTGTACCTACATTAAAAACTGAAGTATCAATTCCTGTATAGACATCCAAAAGACAATTCTTATCTAAAGGAGTAAAAATAATCTGCATAACTCCTAAATTCTTATTATTTAAAGAAACAAATCTTATAGACTGGTAATCAAATCTCTCTCTTCTTACATTCTCAAAAAGCGTATGTCTCACTAAAAGTGCCTTCTTAGTATTTAAGATACGCTTATGAAATACGTTTCTCATCGCTCCTAAACCAATTTTTTCTCCATTCACTGTAAAGCGGAAATTAAAGGGATTAGGAAAATTCACTAACTCCTTAACCTGAGAACCAATACCATCATAAATTCCTGCAATGTAGGTACCAGACATAGCATCGTAAGGAATCTCCTCTAATACTCCTCGAGTAGCAAAGTAACCATTCCCTAGGGTAAACTGGGATTCACGAATATTTTGAAGAGAAGGTGCCCATACAGTTTCTCTAATTAGCCAGAAATCATCCTCACAGTAAGAGCGGTAATACTCTTCCATAGAAAAAATAAACTTAAATTTTCCTCTTAATTACTTTAAAAATTAAATTTCTTCTCAATTTAACTTATCTTGCAGTATATTCTTTTTTAGCTCCTCCTCCGCATAAGTAAAATTCACAATTTTATTTTTACTCAACTCTAAATTAGGAACAATTATTATTGCTTGGTCATCTAAGGAAAATTTAGAGCGCCTTATCCCAATATCTAAAACAGTAACCACCTCTCCTGTAGGTAATTTTATTCTATCACCTATCCTGAAAGGTCTATCTATCATAATCATAAACCCGGCAATTATATTAGCGATTGTATCTTGAGCAGCTAAAGCAATAGCTAAAGAACCTACTCCTAAGGTAGTAACCAAGGCAGTAATATTTACGCCAAATAAAGGTAGAATTATGAGTAAAGAGATAACCCATAATCCTATCTTTGCTGTTCTTCTTAGGAGAGGAATTAATTCCTCATCTAAACGAGTTTTTGTCTGAAGAGCAACTTTTTTCTCATACCAAGAGAAAATACCTCCTATCACTCTCTGAAAAAGAAAAGTAAAATTAATAATAAAAAAAGTGCGGATGTATTTTGCTATTTGAGTTTGAGTAAAGCTAGATAGAAAATTAGCAAATCTGTACCTATAGATGAAGTATAAACTTCCTAAAATAATGAAAAAAAGAAAAGGTAAGAGTACTTTTTTTGAAATCTCTAAAAAAATTACTTTGGATTTGTAGGTTTTTTCCATATTATATTTATTATACATAAAGTGGGGCTTTTTGAAAACAGTTTTAATCCTCCCACAAGCTTTCCTCTAAATTTGTATATCAAACTTCCTAGACAGATTAAAATTAAGTAATAGATAATAACTCCCTTTCCGGAAGAATAAAAATTCAAATTAACCCTACTTAACCAGGAGAGAAAACTTGCAATCTTTATAAACCCAAAGATGAGGAAAGAAACTAGATATCCTATACACTCTCCCAATAAGGGAAAAAAAGAGAAAATTATAAATAGGAAATTGACGAAAATAATAAATACAAAAAGAGGAACTAAGATCCAGTTAGTCAATATACTGGAGATATAAACTTTTCCAAAGTAATAAGAAGTCAATCCTGCAATAGATAATAAAACAAATAAAGAGGTAAAAAGAATATTTTTAAAGTAAGTACTTAGGAAAACTGAGGAGTGGATATTTATTCTAAAAACTCTATATCCTAAAATAATTCCTAATACTGAGATAAAAGAAAGCTGAAATCCTATATCGAAAACCCATAAGGGATTTATAAATAAAGAAAGTATGCCAGAGAGACCTAAAACGTTAAGAGGATGAGTCTTTCTCTGTAAAAGAAAACTTATACCAAAAATTGTATACATAATAGCAGCCCTTAAAGTGGAAGCTCTTGCCCCCACCAGAAAAGTATAGAAAAAGAGAAAAGCAATAGAAATAACTATTCTTTTAGGAAGAGCTAGGTTAAAAAATTTTAAAAGGTACATCAATACTAAAGCTGTCATCCCTATGTGCAATCCACTTATAGCCAGAAGGTGAGAGGTTCCTGAAGTAGCAAAAATTTTCTTTACTTTCCTTGGATGCAACTCTCTTCTCCCTAAAAATGTTGCTGACAGAAAGGAATATGCTTGGGCAGATAATTTAGACCTGTAGAGGTTAGTTAAAAAAAGTGTTACCTTTTTTAGAAGAACATCAATCCATTTATCTTTATATTTAAGTTGGGAGGTATTTTTACTTATCCAGAGAGTATAAAATTTTCTTCCCTTATAAACATACAAAGAAAGTTTTCCTTCTATGTGATACCTACTTAGGTAGTCTTTTTTTAGATGAGAGAAGTCTACAACTTTTGCTTTAAGGTAAAAGGGGAAGTTATCTACTCTAAATATCTGAGCAAAGTAAACCTGCCTGGCTAAAACTCTTTTGGGAAAAGAAATTACCTTGATATGAAAATCTCTTTTCTCTGCTAAAATCTGCTCAGGACTAGTAAAATATTTAGGTAAACTCCAAAGAGTACCTAAAACTATGAAGAATAAGAAAAAGCAAATTCCCCAGGCAATTGGTTTGTTTCTCTTATGGAAAAAATAGGAAGAAAGAAAGAGAAAAGTTGCCAAGAGAGCAACGAAAGGGAGAAAATTTTTAGCAACTCGCCCTAGAAGGATACCTACAATTAAAGAAAGAAAAAGGGAAAAATTATGCAAACTTTTAAAAGATTACATAATTCTTAATGAGTTCTAACTTCTTAGGACCTATCCCTTTAATCTCTAGAAGATCTTTTAGATTTTTAAACTCTCCGTGGAGTTTGCGATGATTAATAATTTTGAGGGCAATTTTTTCTCCTATATAGGGAAGAGTAGTTAACTCCTCTAAGGTAGCAGTATTTATGTTAACTTTCTTTAAGGAGGTAGTCTTTTCTTCTCTAAAAGAAGGGAAGGTAACGCCAGAAACTCTTAGTATCCCTCCTAAAAGAAGGAGAGCCCCTATTAGCAAAAGAATCCTTCTTTCTCTATAAGTAAGAGGAATCATCCATTAGTAACGAGATTAAGAACCTTATTTTTTATGTAGAACGTTTTTTTAGGAGGAGCACCTTTAAGATAATTTTTTACTTTTTCTAGAGAGAGGGCTTCCTCTACTACTTTTTTTTCACTCCACTGAGTATCTATCTTAAGATGAGCTCTCAATTTCCCATCGATAAGAATAGCAATTTCTACCTCCTCCTGCTCTAAATATTTAGGATCATAACTAGGCCAATTTCTATGAAAAATAGAACCAGAATTGCCTAAAATTTTATTTGCCTCTTCACTTATATGGGGGGTAAAGGGAGCTAAAAGCAAAAATACAGTATCTATTGCCTGACGAAATAACTCTTTACTGATTTGTCCAGTATCTAGAGATTTGTATATATGATTCACTAATTCCATAATCTTACTTATGGCAGTATTAAATTGAAAGTTACCTTCCAAATCCTGAGTAACTTCCTTAATTGTGTGATGCATTTTTCTCAGAAGCAACTTTTGATGAGGATTATCTTTATCAACATTATTTTTTTTATACTGAGAAAGTAGGTCTAGGAGTCTTAACACTCTGGCTATAAATCGAGAACAACCTAAAAGTCCCTCATCATGCCACTCTGCATCTTTCTGGGGAGGACCGATAAAAAGAATATAAAGTCTCATGGTATCAGCGCCATAGGTATCTATAATATAATCAGGAGACACCACGTTCCCCTTAGACTTAGACATTTTTGCTCCATCTTTTACAATCATCCCTTGAGTAAACAGACGCCTAAACGGTTCTTTAAAATTTATTAGACCTAAATCGTAAAAGAACTTATTGATGAAACGTGCGTACATAAGATGTAAAATAGCATGCTCTACTCCACCAATGTATTGGTCTACAGGTAACCAGTAATTTACATCTTCACTAACAAAAGGAGACTTTTCCTCTTTAGGAGAAATGTATCTTAGATAATACCAACTGGAGTCCACAAATGTATCCATAGTATCAGTCTCTCTAAGTGCAGATCCTCCGCAACGGGGACACCTGGTTTTGATAAACTCCTCCACATAAGTTAGTGGTGACTGTCCCGTAGGAAGAAATTCTACCTTCTCCGGAAGGAGAACAGGAAGTTGTTCCTCAGGAACAGGAACCTCTCCACACTTATCACAGTAAACAATAGGAATAGGAGTACCCCAGTAACGCTGTCGAGATATAAGCCAATCTCTTAATTTATAGTTAACTTTTCTTTTACCTATATCATTTTTCTCCATAAAATCAGCAATTTTTTCTTTAGCCTCCTGAGAGTTAAGTCCACTAAATTCTCCTGAATTAACCAAGACTCCTTCACCTTCATAAACTTCTTCTAAAGGGGCTTCTTCTTTTTTTTGAGGAGCTCTAATTACCTCCACAATGGGAAGTCCGTATTTCTTTGCAAAATCAAAATCTCTTCTATCATGAGCAGGTACACACATTATTGCTCCTGTCCCATACTCAGAGAGGATATAATTAGCAATCCAGATGGGAATCTCTTTATTAGTCATAGGGTTAATAGCAAATTTACCAGTGAAAATGCCCTCTTTTTCAAAATTATCTAAAAGTCTTATCGAATACGGTTGATTCTTAATCTTCTCAATAAAGTTAACTATTTCTTCTCTTTTAGGATTGTTCTGAAGAAGAACTTCTATAAGAGGATGATCCCAGCTCAAAGCTAAAAATGTAGCTCCAAAAATTGTGTCAACACGCGTAGTAAAACAGTTAATCCTAAGCTGGGCACCTTTCAAAGGAAAGTAAATCTCTACTCCCTCAGATCTACCAATCCAATTCTTTTGCATTATCTTAACTCTCTCTGGCCAATCCCCCAACAAATCTAAATCCTTAAGGAGTCTTTCAGCATAATCAGTAATTCTAAAAAACCACTGTTTTAACTTTTTCTGTTCTACTTCTGAAGAACACCTTTCACATTTTCCTCCAATTACCTGCTCATTAGCTAATACAGTTAAACAACGGGGACACCAGTTTACTGGCGCTTCTTTCTTATAAGCTAAGCCCCGAGAGTAAAGTTTTAAAAAAATCCATTGTGTCCATTTATAATATTCAGGGAGGCAGCTGTTTACTTCTTTGTCCCAATCATAACCGGTGCCCCAACTGTTAAGTTGTTCTTTAATCCGGTTTATATTATTAAATGTCCACTTTTTAGGATGGATATTATGCTTTATAGCCTGATTCTCTGCCGGCAATCCAAAAGCATCCCACCCCATAGGAGACAAAACTTTATACCCCCGCATTATCTTATACCGGGCTACGGCATCACCAATAATATAATTCCGTGCATGCCCTACATGAAGTTCACTGGAGGGATAAGGAAACATTACTAAACAGTAATACTTAGGCTTTGACTTATCTTTCACATCAACATTAAAAAGCTTAATCTCTTTCCAGTAATCTTGCCACTTTTTATCAATTTCTTTAGAGTAATTCATCTTTATAAAGTGCTCTTACAGCATCTAAATTCTTTATATCATCCTTATCACTTTTTTTAGGTGTCTCTAGGATAAAAGGTAAGTTCTTAAGAAAAGGATGGTTGACTATCAAAGAAAAACCCTCCTTACCAATCATCCCCTTTCCAATATGATAGTGGTGATCTTTTCTTGACCCTAACTCATCTAGTGTATCATTGAGGTGGATAACCTTTAATCTTTGAAGACCTATCTCTTTTTCTATTTCCTGTAGGAGTTCTTCTAAACCTTGTTGAGTATTTATCCTATAACCTGCACACCAAGCATGGGCAGTATCTAAACATATACCTATGCGGGGAGTAAAGCCCAAATTTTCCAATATGAATTTATAGTGAGAAACCTTAAATCCCAACCATGTTCCACTTCCTGCGGTGTTTTCCAAAAGAATTTCTGTCTTTACCTCTGGAGTGTTTTTCAGTATCTTCCCTAAAGCCTTTACTACCTGAGTTAGCCCTTTCTCTTCACTAGTCCCTTTATAACAACCCGGATGGACGACTATGTAGTGAGCGCCTAATTTATCTGCTTCTATCAAATCAGCGATAAATTCTTTGGTAGTAACCCAATGGAAAAATTTTTGAGGGGTGGCTAAATTCAAGGTATAAGGAGCGTGAATAATAAGTGGAAATATAGGAGAATTACTGATCTTTTTTTTAAAAAGTTCTATATCTTCTCCTTTTAGAAAACCCTTTCTAAATTTTCGAGGGTTCCGGGAAAATATCTGCATGGTATTACAGCCTAAACTAAGTGCTCTATCTACAGAAAAATGGATACTACCAGCAATAGAAACTTGGACGCCTAACCTCAACAATTCTTTAAGAAATTTACTGGTGGAGCCGACGGGATTTGAACCCGTGACCTCTACGCTGCCAGCGTAGCGTTCTCCCAACTGAACTACGGCCCCATCTCTTCTCTATTTTAGCTTCTATTTTAAAGAGATAACCTATCTTTAACGTCGCAAACAATGGAGGAAGTTGTATATTTAAGAATACTGCAACTTAATGTTGCAGACAACTTACTCCCAACTGTCCGCTCATAAGCGGGTCCGCCTTTGGCAGAAACTACGGCCCTGTCGCTTACGCTCCTCATAGGGGCTCTGCCCCTCTGACGTCCGCCTGTAAGTTAAACCTAAGAAGCTAATCACGGCGGACTGTCACCCCTGCAGTATGATCAAAGAAGAAATTTATTTATTTTTAAATGGCCTATCAAGGATCGCCCGCTCATAAGCGGGTCCGCCTTTGGCGGAAACTACGACCCCCTCTTTAAATTGTATTTATTCTCCTGTTCACTTTAGGGAGAAACTTTAAACTAAAATATATCATCTAACAGAAAAATTGTCAATTGACAAAGAATTTTGCTAATGCTAAGATTTTAAAAGTTCTAAGAACAAATAAAATATAAAGTTAAAATATAAAGTAAATGCCGAGGTGGCGGTAACAACTTTCGCTGTTATTACAGCGAAGCTTAATTTAGTTGTTCCCGCGTAGTTAGAAGAAGAAAGAGATTGTTAGGGAATAGAGTTGATAGAGGTAAGATAATAAATAAAGTAAATGCCGAGGTGGCGGTAACAACTTTCGCTGTTATTACAGCGAAGCTTAATTTAGTTGTTCCCGCGTAGTTAATAGAAGAGAGAAGT
>Ga0164318_10001147_pt1 | contig 22943 bp, 28 predicted proteins | sample GuaBasSedimGuay9_FD_113734 | JGI IMG/M metagenome (GOLD analysis project Ga0164318, IMG submission 113734) | Subseafloor sediment microbial communities from Guaymas Basin, Gulf of California, Mexico - Guay9, Core 4571-4, 0-3 cm | ecosystem: Environmental > Aquatic > Marine > Hydrothermal vents... | reverse complement strand
TTGTATTTTAATCCGGTCTTCAGTATCTGTTGAGACAAATGATGAAAACTGATGATTCATTTGTAATGGTTTTAGCTCTTTTATTCTTTTTTGAATATCCATGGGTTATCCGTTAATTTTAAACCTTTTGACTATGTCAACCATTGTTGCATATAAACTTTTCTCAAATATTGAAATATTTTTCATTTTATGAAATAATTATGCGATTTTATTTGGTAATTGTCAATAAAAAGGTATAACATAGGAGATAATATTTTTTGGGGTATGGTCAAAAAATATTTACTAAAAGCTTTCTTATCGAGAAGGAATAAAAATGGGAACTAATATTTGCAAGTTTCAAGAAAACCGCCTCGTTGATCGTCTTTGTTCTCTGAAGGTCAGGGGAGAAGTGATCGAGAAAAAAAAGATGGAACCTCGCGGTGGTCAACCCGAAAAGAAAATCGTCATTGTCAAGTTCAAGGATAGGATAATCGAAGCACATCTTAATGATTTTCAATTTGAGCAGGCTGAGATTGGGAAACAGATTTGCTTCTCTCCTCCAGTCCCGGAACGTGATTTGTGTAATTGTCATCTATTCGCCTGGCTGATTGGTGGACTCGTAGCAGGTGTATTGGCAATCTGGGCTATTACAAGTCACTTCCAGGAAAGAACCGCATTCTTCCTTTCCTTTGCCACAATCGGCTGGATTAGCGTTATTGTCTGGGCCAGGACATGTTTTTACGCGCAAAACAAATGTCTTCGGGACCTTGAGATGGAAATCAACTTTTTTGATACTGATGGTGGATGCGAACAGGGGGAGCAACATTGAGGCTGATTGAGATTTCTGTCCGTTTACAGTCTGATCACAATTATTATGGTTTTACAGCCATCAATGCAGAAGCAAAATCTTGGGGTTAGAAAAATTAGATTTTGTCATCTACTTCATTTTTTTTTACGGCAAGGGGTTATTTTTCGGTTATAAATTCTAGCACATGTGGCATCTTGGAAAATTTTAAAAAAGGGAGCTTAATGACTACATATCTGCGGTTTCATTTTCTTGAGTGCCATCAAATGGGAATTTTTACCACTCATAGGTGGTTTTAACCATTTGTTCTATGCCAAATAGATATGGAATTCCCACATTGTGCTCCATACTATTGATATTAAAGCTAATTTGATTTTGGCATAATGTTTGCTTCTTATATGCTATAAATGGAATATATTTTTAAATTTATATAAAAAGGAAAAACAATGCATAGAAACGATACACATAGAAAATCAATCGGATATATTTTATGGATATTCGGATTCATTGGAGCACACAGATTTTATTATGGGAAACCTCTTTCAGGCACCCTCTATTTTTTTACTTTGGGTTTACTTGGAATAGGATGGATTGTTGATTTTTTCTTGATTCCTTCCATGGATGAAGAAGCAGATTGCAGATACTTTGCAGGTGATATTGACTTCTCACTTGCATTTATATTTCTAACATTTCTGGGTATATTTGGTGTCCATCGCATGTATATGGGAAAATGGATTTCCGGACTCCTCTACCTTTTAACCGGGGGTGTGTTTGGGATTGGTGTTCTGTATGATTTCTGGACCCTGAATGATCAGATATCCATGGAAAACCGAAAAATTGCGTTTACATAAGAGAATTTCAAAAATGTGTATCAGCGAATTTAATATTATTTTCGAAACAAAGGAAAAATTACATTATGACAAGTATGTTATAAACGCGTGGAAAAACGATGGTTTAAAATAATTCCAATTGTTTATCTTTTGTTTTATTTTTTGCTCGTTTAGAGTCTGTTTTTTCAAGATCGGAACATCTTTTTTCTATTCCTGGTTTTTCCCATTCAAGGCAGAATGAAGCCTGGGGTTGATCACAATAGTTAACCTTTATTGAATGATTCTGCATCATTTCAATTGCTTTGATTTCATTTAAGATCAGTCCTTTTTCCTGATTGGTAATAACCGGAAAACCATAGGGGTTGTTTGTATGCTTTATGGGTTTGCCGGATGCTGTTCTTTCATTAACAAAATGAATATGCTGCTTTAATCTGTTTTCCATATGACTGTTGGACACATTAATGATATCATCTGTTATCTTGATGATAGAGTCAAAAAGGTTATTGTCAATTTCATATCCAATTGAGTTCCTGGCTGAAGCCATGGCTGCTGCCATAGTGGTTCCGGTGCCCAGAAACGGGTCAAGAACTATATCAGCTTTAACAGAGTACATATTGATCAGACGGTACGCCAGTTCAAATGGAAATGCACCGCTTCTTTTTCTGGCAGCCTTATCAAGCAGCTTTTGACGGCTTCCTTTAATATCAAACCAGATGTCAGAAAAAAACGTATTTCGTTCTTCCCAGAAGATGGCACTCTCCCGCCGGTTTTGTTTTTCAGAATCGTTTTTGAACTCTCGTTTACCACCTTTCCTCACAATCAGGATGTATTCGTGTTCCAGTGTGACATAAGCACCTGCCGGTAACATACCTGATCCCATGAACTTATTGGGAGCATTGGTCTGTTTTCTCCAGATGATTTCAGGCAGCGCAGTAAAACCAATTTTCACAAGATATTGAAGGATTCTTGCATGATTAGGATAAATGGCAAAATTTGACTTAAGACTTCTTGTGGCATCACCGATATTGATGCAGGCAAACCCTCCATTTTTTAAAACTCTGAATGCTTCATCCCATACACAATCCAAAGATTTGTGCATCAGTTCAAAGGCAATGTTTCCTTCCTGTTTTTTAATGGCCTTTCCAATGGATTTATTCTGTGTAAAAAAAATTTCATCCCACATTTCAATCATGGGGTAGGGTGGGGATGTGACAATAAGGTCAACACTGCCCGAAGGGATCTTACCAAGGTTGTTTGAATTTTGAAAAAAAAGTTGATGTGCTGTTTCCATATGGGTGTACTTGTCCTGTTTATAATTTTTTGTTCAATATAATGGTTCAGTGATTACAATTCAACAATTATATAACCTTTCTCCTGTCGTATTGTATTATAGTTGCTTTAGAGCTTGGAATATTTGAGGATAAAAAGATTGACGGTAAAAGGGTGAAACTATATGTTGAGATTGTTTTAATCTATGGTGAGACTTTGGGGAAAAGGAGCATTGAGAAAATTGGAAAGAAAATTTAAAGCAGGTGTTGTTCAGTTTGATGTAAAAAATGGGCAGAATGAAGCTAATTTGAATACAGCACTTGGATATATAGGTGAGCTGGCATTTCAGGGAGTTTCTCTCGCGGTCCTGCCGGAAATGTTTACCTGTTCTTTTGATAATGAAAATTTAAAAGAGCATTCAAAGGGTTCTGAAAAGATCATAGAAAGGCTTTCTTTTTTCGCCAAAGACAAACAGATAGCAATTGTGGGGACACTGCCCGAAATAGAAAAAGACCGAATATATAATACCATGGTGTTTATTGATGTGGATGGAAAAATAAAAGGAAAATATAAAAAACTCCATCTTTTCAGGCTGACAGGGGAACATTTATACTATTTTGCTGGAAATAAGATTGTAACGGTTGACTCAAACTTTGGCAGGATCGGACTGATGATCTGTTATGATTTAAGGTTTCCTGAACTTGCCCGGGCACTGAACTTGAAAGGCGTTCAAATGATTGTGGTGTCGGCCCAGTGGCCGGAATCAAGAAAAGAGCATTGGAAAACGCTGATAAAGGCCAGGGCGATTGAAAATCAATTGTTTATGGTCTGTTCAGACCGGACAGGGATAGATGACGGCCTGCAGTTTCCCGGGACGTCCATGATTGTTGATCCAATGGGAAATACACTGGTAGAATCGGGAAGTGAAGATACATGTGCCTTTTCAGATATTGATCTTGCATTGGTGGAAAATGCCAGAACATTAATCCCCTGTGGTACGGACAGGAGGGATGATGTGTATGGATAAGACTGCCACTTTTACTGAAATCAGGACAATATCCAGGCAATACAGAACTGCCAAAAAGACGATTGTATTTACCAACGGGTGTTTTGATATTATTCATGCAGGTCATGTGAAATATTTAACCCATGCTGCAAGCCTTGGTGACATCCTGATACTGGGCTTAAATTCCGATCATTCGGTGAAACTCATTAAAGGGAAAAAACGTCCGGTGATTGGTCAAGACCACCGTTCTCTGGTTGTTGGTGCCCTGGCATGTATTGATCACGTGGTGTTGTTTGATGAACCCGACCCTTTGATTTTGATCGAAACTGTCTGTCCTGATGTGTTGGTTAAAGGGGCTGACTGGCCTGAAGATCAGATCGTTGGGGCTGATTTTGTCAAAAAAAATGGGGGGCGTATAGAAAGAGTGGATTTCGAATCAGATATTTCCACGACAAAAATTATTGAGCGGATAGGTGACCTTTATTATGGGAAACACTGAAATCAAAGTTTTAGAGTTTGAACTTTTTAAAAATCAACCCCAGATTGTCCACGGTGTATTTACAAGGGATGGCGGAACTAGTACAGGTGCATTTGATTCTCTGAATATTGGTATAAATTCAGGTGATGAACTTCCGGCTATTGCAAATAATAGAAAGTTTATCAGTCGAAAAATGGGAATGAAACCCCTTATTTTTTTAAACCAGGTTCATGGGGCTGATATTAAGGTATTAAAAAAGGATGACAATGATTTGTCAGAAAATTTTCAGCCGGATAAAGAGACCTACACGGCTGACGGGATTATCACTGATATAAAAGAGGTGTTTCTTGTCATTCAGGTGGCTGATTGTCAGTCGGTCATATTTTACGACCCTGAAAAAGAAGTGATTGCAAATATTCATTCCGGGTGGCGGGGGAGCATTAAAAACATTCTTGGGGAATGTGTCGACAAAATGGTTTTGGGGTTTGGCTGCAAGCCCGAAAATATTATTACCGGAATTTCACCTTCTCTGGGTCCCTGTTGTGCTGAATTTGTGAATTATAAGGATGAAATCCCCAAAAGTTTATGGCAATATAAAATTGAAGACAAAGACTATTTTAATTTCTGGGAAATGAGTAAAGATCAGCTTATCAATAAGGGGATCAAAGAAAAACACATTGAAAATATGGGAATTTGTACGAAATGTAATACAGATATTTTTTATTCTTTTCGGGGAGAAAAAACAACCGGCAGGTTTGCCTGTGTGATCTCCATAATTTAATGTTTTTTCACGTTGACTTGAGATTGTGCATGTGTTATTTGCTTTCAAGATAAATTGATCTTTGAAGGCCAAATGTGAGATTGTTGACAGGCAAATGATGAAAAAGGAAACCGGCAAAAACATAAGGGAATTAGGGTATTTTGCCAGCCTTGGTATATCCGTGGCTCTCGCCATTTTTATCGGCCTTGGAATTGGACTTTGGCTGGATAAGAAGTTTGATACAGAACCTGTTTTGTTGCTTGTTGGATTGGCATTCGGTATTGCAGCCGGATTCAGCAATATTTACAGAGCAGGGCAAAAGGGAAAAAAGTATTAATGCAGGATCTGCAAAAGGTAGTTGATTTCATAACAACGTCTAACTGGTTGATCCTTCTGGTGGGAGGAATGATCGGCCTTGCGATGACCCCGGTTAAATTTGCCATGGGTATCATTTTAGGCGGTTTGATTGCGGCTATCAATTTTCACCTTTTGAGGCGAACATTAAAAAAGATGTTTCATCCTGACACTGTATCAGAAAGAGGACGGTCTATTATCGGCAATGTCCTGGTGAAATATTATATTCGATTTGCCATAAGCGGGGGATTAATTTTCCTGTTGATATCGAAACATATCGTTCATCCGGTAGGCCTTCTGGCAGGCCTTTCGGTAGTTGTTGCAAGTGTGTTTTTGGCTACAGCGCTTGAATTAAAAAAAATATTCTTCAAGGAGGCAGTATAAAGTGGAACATCCATATTTGTTTATGACATCATTGTTCGAAATGTTTGGAATGGGAGAATGGGCTGCAGCTCATCCGCATGTTACCTATATGTGGCTGGCAATGATTATTTTGATTATCCTGGGCTGGCTGGGTGGAAAAAGTATTTCCATGGTCCCCAATTCAATACAGAATGTATTTGAAGTAGTGATATCCGGTCTTGAAGAATTCATGGTATCCATCACCGGGGAAGAGGGCAGAAAATCTTTTCCTTTATTATTGACCATTTTTTTATTTGTCCTGTTGGGTAACCTGTTTGGATTGATTCCTGCTTTTTATCCGCCAACAGCACAGATCAACACAACAGTGGCACTGGCCATTATTGCGGTAAGCTGGAGTCATGTGATCGGCATCAAGATGCACGGGATTAAATATATCAAACACTTTTTAGGACCGGTACCCGCCTTGATGCCTTTGTTTCTAATTATAGAAATTATCGGTCATCTGGCCCGTGTATTGTCACTGACCTTGCGTCTTTTTGGAAATATGATGGGTCATGAGCTTGTGGTTGGAATACTGCTTATGCTGGCCGGTCCATTTTTAGTGCCCCTTCCGATCATGGCAATGGGTATATTGGTTTCTTTGATTCAGGCAATTGTATTCTTCTTGCTGCCCACCATGTATATTGCCGGGGCAATCGAAGAAGCACATTAATTTAGGCGTTTTACGGGAACTGGGAAGAAGCCCGTTATTTTATATTATTATATTTTAATTATATTAAGGAGTAAAACATGGAATTTCTAGTTGGTAGTGTATGGGCGGCAGGTCTTGCAATTGGTATTGCAGCTTTTGGTTGCGGCATTGGCCAGGGTTTGGGTTTGAACGGCGCAATGGCCGGTATTTCAAGAAACCCTGAAGCAGCCGGTAAAATCCAGGTGAACATGCTGATTGGTTTGGCATTGATTGAGTCTCTTTGTATTTATGCACTTGTTGTTGCAATGATTCTTCTCTTTGTTCATCCTGCTATCGCTCCTGCTGTTAAAGCACTTGGCGGACATTAAGCCATACAGCTTAAATTAGACAGATATTCGTCATAAAAAGGGTGTAAGACATTCATTGTTTTATACCCTTTTTAATTTCTCTTTTCATGGTATCAATGATTTTTCTTGCCTGACGCTGTCATTATTGTTATCCTTTTCAAGGAAAATAAAGAATGTCTGATACAAAATCAGAAGGAAATTTAATATTTTCATAAAGTTCAAAGGTGGTCTAATGAGTGAACGATCCATTGAGTTTCAGGAAATAAAGGAAGATACATCAATACCTAAAATTGTTCGTAAAACATTCCGGATTCCGATTGAAGACAAAGAAGATATCTGGGTTGTCATCAATAAAAAACGATATGCTGTTTTGGATATTAGTTTATATGGAATCGGTATTACCCTTGAAAAAGATTCAACATTTACCATTGAACAGGCACTTTTAAATTGCGAACTCAATGTTTTTGATGTATCGATTAAAAAATTGAAGGGCCAGATCGTTCACCTTACTTCCTCCAAAAAAGGGAAATGGCAATGTGGTGTGCGATGGATTGATATGGAAAAAGAGACAGAAGATAAAATTTTAAAAATTGTTTCTAAAATGAAAAACCAATTGTTAAATGATGAGAGCGATTCATCTTAATTTAAAAATATAATATATGATGATTAAAAAAAAAGATATAATGGATAGTATCCTTGAAGGTCACGGGGATGAGTTTTCAGATCGGATTCAAGAATTGGATTGCCTGATTTATAGAAATGATTCAGGTATAAAAGATGAAATTTTAGAAGATCAGGGAAAAAAAATTTGGCAGGCTTCAAAAGAAAATGTAACGGTGCAGGTTTGGGAAGGCAAAGCTAAAATTAAAGTTAAGGTTCCTTCTGGAAAGAAAGAAAACATTTCCATGAAGCGAATAGCCAATATTGCTGTAAATGCTATTCTTGAGGAATTTAAGAAGGAGGATTAGTGGCTATCATTATCTGTCCTAAGTGTGCGAAAAGACATAAAGTTAATTTCGATACCATCACAAAGAATCTATCTTCAGGGAAAAATATTGCAGCGCGGTGTAAATCCTGCGGTCATAAATTTCCCGTACAACTTGATAAACTCCTTAATCAGGAAAAAGAAAAACCTCAAGAGACAAAAACAAATACCAGAAAAATTTGTGTCACCTTAAGCAAAGGGGGGGTTGGGAAAACCACCACCTCTGTTAACTTAAGTGCCGGATTAGCCCTTGCCGGATACAAGGTGCTGCTTTTGGATACAGACACGCAGGGACAGTCTTCCTATATTCTTGGGAAAAAACCAAGGGCAGGGTTAACAGAATTGCTGACAAAAGAACTGGCACCGGAAGAGTGTATTGTAAGGGCAAGAAAAAATCTATGGCTTCTTTCCGGTGGTAAATCGCTTGCAGGAGTGAAAAGGATAATTGATCGGAAAAGTTTTGGTGCGGAGTGGACCTTGTCCGAGGTGATGAAGGATTTGGATCATCGGTATGATTTTATTATTATCGATACAGCTCCCGGATGGGATCAGTTGATCGTGAATGTTCTGTTTTATGCCACAGAGGTCCTCGTGCCTGTGGCTTTAGAAGTGATGCCTTTGCAAGGATTGGCAGAATTCATGAAAAGTCTGGGGTCCATTCAAAAATATAGAAAAGAAATTGTCTTAAAATATATTGTTCCCACTTTTATGGATACCAGGGTAAAAGGGCCTGAAACGATATATGCACAGCTCAATAAATTATATCCCGAATATATGTGTACACCCATTCGATACAGTTCAAGTCTCAGCGAAGCACCCTCTTATGGGAAATCTATTTTCGAATTTGCTCCTGGGTGTACAGCCTCCGCAGATTACAAGGAACTTGTGAGGAAAGTGACTCTTGATGCGTCAGCACTTCTTTAAAAGGATATTCACTCATATCTTAATAAATTAAGGGAATAATCTGTGAGGCTCAGGACAAGAATTATTATAGCAGTTGTGATTGCCTGCAGTATTATAAACTTGTTCATCTGTTTTTATTTCACAAAAAAAATTAGAGATTTTGAACTTGAAAGTCTTTTTTCCAGAATAGAAAAATCGACTTACATCATGAAACTTGTGAATGCAAGGCCCCTTTATAATGTTGATAAAGAAGCCCTTCGTGTCAATGTGGAGACTTTTTTTGATGATGAAAACATGAAAAGTATTTCGCTTCAAGAGCATAATATTGATATTGATATAAAACTTGAAAGGCAGTTTGGTGTTCCAAAGGGAATAGAGATTAATAAAAGTTTTTATATCAGTTATAAAGGCCTGAAACTGGGTAAGATGGATGTTGTCTATTCAACCAGCCTGATTGAACAAAAGCTATTAAATTTCCGCAATCAGATGCTTTTTTTTACGTTTAGCATTATCGCCTTTCTGGTTATTGTGCTTATTGTGCTGGTGAACAGATTGATGCAGCCTGTGACCCAGTTGTCTAAGGTGGCTTCTGAAATAGCTTCAGGAAATCTTGAAAGGGATATCGAACAAAGTGGCGCTGGCGAAGTCGGGGAGCTTTCCCGCAATTTTGCTGTGATGAGGGATGCAGTCAAAGACAAAATCAATGACCTTGCCACGATCAATCAGAATCTTGAAAAACAAATTTTTTTAAAAGAAATAAATGAGAAGAAAATAATAGGGCAAAGCAACGTTATTAAATCAGTGAATCATTTTTTTCAAAAATCCATGATGGCCCAGACCTATGAGGGGATTGCCCGGATCTTTATTCCCATTGCCCTTGAAGTGATTCCAAGTCAATATTGTTTCATAGGAGAAGTAAAAAAGGATAACAAAGATTTTATGGATGTACTGGCTATCTCCGACCAGGCATTAAAGGATTGTAAAATAGCCCGGATAGATAGAGAAAAGTTTATGGAGGATGGTGTGACCATTCGGGGAATCGCCTCACGTATTATTCACCAGGATAAAACCATTATTGCAAATGATCCAGCGTCCCATCCTGATTTTATTCAATTTCCTGCCAATCATATCCCCATTAATACTTTCTTAGGTACTCCCATGAGACTTGGACCTGAAATCAAAGGGATTGTAGCATTTGCCGGCAAGAAAGGTGGATATGATTTAGATGATAAACAAGCATGTAAAATACTGACAATCGCTCTGGTGGAAGCATTAAGCCTTAAGAAAAAGGAAGATGAGAAAGCAAAGCTTGAACAAATAATGGTTCAATCGGAAAAGATGGTCTCCATTGGCAGCCTTGCCGCCGGGATGGCCCATGAAATTAATAATCCCCTTGCAGGAATTTTGCAAAACGCCCAGGTGATCCAAAACAGGTTAAAAAATAAATTACCGGCAAATGTGTCTGTTGCAGAAGATCTTGGCCTTGAACTTGATGATATACGAGCATATATGGGGAAAAGAGATATTTTCAAAATGATTGATTCGGTTTTGGATGCCGGGCAAAGAGCTGCTGCCATCGTGAAAAATATGTTATCGTTTTCCAGAAAAAGTACTTCAGGGTTTATACCTGAAGATATTTCAAGGCTTTTGGATAAAACACTGGAACTTGCTGAGAACGATTATAGCCTGAAAAAGAAATTTGATTTTAAAAAGATAAAAATAATCAAAGAATATGATCCCCGGATTCCGAAAATTCCGTGTAAAGCCAGTGAGATCCAACAGGTATTCCTTAATATAATCTCCAATGGCACCCAGGCCATGGTATCCTGGAAAGAAACCAAAGAGCCCTGTTTTAAGTTAAAGATATCCTGTGACAAGCGCATGGTCACTATTGAAATTAAAGATAATGGACCCGGAATGAAAGAGGATATTCAAAAAAGAATTTTTGAGCCCTTTTTTACCACAAAAAGTGTGGGAAATGGTACAGGGTTAGGCCTTGCAGTGTCGTATTTTATTGTCACAGAAAATCATAAAGGCAGTATCGAGGTCCATTCCAGACCTTTAAAGGGTACAAATTTTATTATTAAACTGCCTGTAGAAGAAAGCCTGGTCTTTTAAAACAGATAAAAGGGCACGGTTTTAACATAAAGGACAATGAAAAACTGTACCCCTTATCCTGGTTTTATAAATTAGAGAGTTCCTTAGCGCTGATAACCTTAATACTTTTTCGTGCAAAGATTTTTAATGCTTTATCATGATCATCAAACCGAAAAATCATGATGGCATTTTTGCATTTTGGATTGGCAAATGCATACATGTATTCCACGTTGACTTCATTTTCACAAAGTGGATCCAGAATCGTATTCAAGCCCCCGGGCTCATCTCTTACCTCAACTGCGAGAACATGGGTTTTCCCCACTGTAAACCCTTCATTTTTTAATATTTTTTCTGCTTTTTCATTATCATTTACAATCAAACGGAATACACCAAAATCAGTTGTGTCAGCAAGAGATAATGCTCTGATATTAATATTGGCATCCCTTAAGATTGCAGTCACTTCTGCAAGCCTTCCTTCCTTGTTTTCCACAAATATGGATATCTGCTCAACAAACATGGTGTTTAACTCCTTTTTCTTGTCTAATAAAGTTTAGCCTTAAACACGGGTTTTCTTTTCTCAAGAAAGGCATGTGTTCCTTCTTTTGCATCTTCACTCGCCATATTCAGGCCAAAGACGTCATTTTCAATTCTGCAACCGGTTTCAAGATCCGTGTTCAGACCGTTTTGAATGACTTCCTTTGCTGATCTTAAGGCTACCTTGCCCTTAGAGGCAATAAAATTAGCGGTTTTTAAGACCTCTTCCATAAGCTTATCCGGCTCAACTACTTTGTTGACAATACCATATTCCAAGGCTTCTTGTGCTTTAATATTTTTTCCGGTAAAAATTAATTCTTTGGCACGGTTTGCACCGATTAGCCTTGCAAGTCGCTGGGTTCCGCCAAATCCGGGAATCAGTCCTAAGGATATTTCCGGCAGGCCGAAAAGTGCTTTATCAGATGCATAAATAAAATCACAGCCAAGAGCGGCTTCTAAACCTCCCCCTAAGGCAAATCCATTTACAGCTGCAATGGCCGGGATGGGAAGGTCCTCAATCTTTGAAAAAACCTTTTGTCCTTTTCTTGAAAAGCTTTTTCCTTCAAGAGGATTCATTTTTACAAGTTCTGCTATATCAGCCCCTGCAACAAATGCTTTATCTCCGCTGCCTGTCAGGATAAGCACTTTTATATCCGTATTCTCTCTTATCTGGTCCAGGGCAATATCCAACTCGTCAAAAAGGGCATTGTTTAATGCGTTTAAAGCCTTTGGCCTGTTAAAAAATATGGTTGCAACAGGGGTGTCAACCTCAAGAATAATGTTTTCAAAAGACATAATGATTTCCTCTCCATATGGTTATAATTGTTTTGGATTTGTAGCATTTATATATTTTTCAACCCCATCGGTGATGGCATTGCAAATAGCTGTCTGATACGAATCACTCATGAGCCGCTTGCATTCTGTTTTGTTACTGAGAAATGATGTCTCAATCAAAATGGAGGGCATCCTTGCGCCAAGCAGGACATAAAACGGTGCCTGTTTGACACCCAGATTGTTGATGCCTGAATACTTTTTTTTCATTCCGTTTACAAAAGAGTTCTGTACCACATTGGCAAGTCGCGTAGATTCTTCAATTTTTGCATGTTTCATCAAATCACTTAAAATATATTCAAGGTCTGAAATATTTTTTTTTGATGTGGCATTCTCTCTTGCTGCTACGGCAATGGCCTGGTCATCGGTGGCAAGGTTTAAAATATAGGTTTCAATGCCCCTAAGACGTCTGTTTTTTGCTGCGTTGCAATGAAGGGATATAAACAGATCCGCTCTTTTTGTATTGGCAATAGCCGTCCTCTCCTCAAGACTCAGTTTTTTGTCTGTTGATCGTGTTAAAAGTACCGTGCATTTTAAACGATCTCTTAAAATCACCGCAAGTTTCTTGGCCATTTTGAGAACAATATCTTTTTCCCAGACATTTTTATAATATCCCGGTGCTCCGGGATCAGATCCGCCATGCCCAGGGTCAATGACGATTTTTCTAACCCCCAGTGCAAGCTGTCTCGCAATATCAGATGATTGTAAATTGTCTGTTGTAACTCGTGAAATTTTTTCTTTCTTTTTGGATTGACCGGCATCTGCAATGTTTTGATTGGAAGAAGAGACAGGGCCTCCGTTAGACCCTTTTCCCCAGATATCAATGACAATCCTGAACGGATCTTTTAAAGAAAATATTTTATAATTTTCAAAGGATTTGATATCGACTACAACCCGTACAGTATGGGGCAGATACTGCCCTGCACGAGCCTGATTTAAAAGATTGTCATTGATCTGAGTATGATCGGCAACTTTTTTTCCAAGTCTTGATTGTTCTATATCAATATAGAGACGTTGAAAGACTTGATTAATATCAGGATCTTTTTTTAAAAGTCTGTGGGAGTAATCCCTCTCATCGTCGACATTGACAACAATTCTGGTATATTCCGGATTGGACCAGAATCGAAGATCTGTAATCGTAGTGTCCCCTGAGGGGATCTTTTTTGAGATGGAAGGTTTTATGTCAAGTGGTTTTTGATAGACGGTTTCAACGGGTTTGGTTTGTTTTTTATGATTGGTTTTCTGGCGTTTATTAAATTTTCTGATAAGCACATCATTTTTGGTCAATCTTTTTTTTGACGTAAGATGTTTAATCTTTTTTGCATAAGAACCCGGGTGGACATTTATGGACTTGAGTAAATATTTAGCACGGCTTGCATAAGCGCTTTTAGGATATTTATTTCTAAGCCTTGCAAGAAGATCTGCAGCCTGATTTTTATAGATTTTTTTACCGGATAATTTAGAAAGTGTTATATAAAGCTGGGCTGCTTTATACATCCCGGCAGGTGCCCATAAGCTGTCAGGATGAAGCCTGTAGATGATTTCATATCGGCTGATGCAGTCGAGCCATGCGGTCTCTTTTCTCTGTTTGGAGGCAGAATTCCGAAGCTTTTTATAGGAAGAGTCTGCCATGAGGTATTTTTGTTTTGCACTGCTGGCAAACCCGTTTGTTGAGAAAACAAAAATACCGGCTATAATAATAGTGATAAAAGTTACTGGCAGTATGGATGTCTTAAATTTGACCATATCCTAATTCATACTTTTTTGTTTTAAGTCGTTTAACACGTTAATCGCTTCAAGAGGAGTCATACTTGAAATATCAATCTTTTCCAATATCTTTTTAATGACGTGTTCGCTGCTATTGAATAATTCCATCTGATTTACATCTGTCTGGGTTTTTCTTTTCCCCCTTTTTTTGATTTTTTTAAGTGGAGGTTTTACAACGCTTAAGTTATCTTTTCGTTCAACACCGGACAATATGTGTTTTGCATTGTCAATGAGTTTGTCAGGCATACCGGCAAGCCTGGCTACCTGGATACCATAGCTTTTATTGGTTCCCCCCTTAACAAGCTGTCGCAAAAATACAATATTGTCATTGAATTCTTTCACAGCGATATTAAAATTTTTAATTCTGGGTTTTGTGTCTTCAAGTTTTGTCAATTCATGGTAATGGGTGGCAAAAAGTGTTTTTACCCCGATACCTTTAAGATCATGAAGGTGTTCAGCAACTGCCCAGGCAATGCTCATCCCGTCATAGGTGCTGGTGCCTCTTCCGATTTCATCGAGGATGATAAGACTTTTGTCTGTGGCATTATTTACGATATTGGCTGTCTCTTCCATTTCCACCATGAATGTGCTCTGGCCGGATGAGAGGTTATCAAGGGCGCCTACCCGTGTGAATATTCTGTCCACAATACAGACAGATGCTTTTTGGGCGGGAACAAATGATCCCATCTGGGCCATTAAAACTGTCAGGGCAACCTGTCTTAAAACCGTTGATTTTCCAGCCATATTAGGGCCGGTGATCAGCAGGATCTGGTTTTCAATATCATCCATTTCAATGGAATTAGGGACATATCGTTCCCCCTTGATCAGTTTTTCCACCACAGGATGCCGTCCGTCTTCAATGGAAATGGTATTGAGATCATTGATGTGGGGTTTTGTGTACCCGTTTTCTGATGCTGCCAGCGAGAGCCCCTGAAGTACATCCACGTTAGCAATGAAATCCGCCATTTTAAGAATAAAAGAGGCTTTTGAAATAACCTTGTCCCTGATGGTGGTAAAAATACGGTATTCCAATGCACACCTTTTGTCCTGGGCATTCAGTATGGTGGACTCAACCTGTTTCATCTCATCGGTAATGAATCTTTCCGCATTCACAAGGGTCTGCTTCCTGATATAATGATCCGGAACCAAATTTGACTGAACTCTTGATACTTCAATAAAATAGCCGAATACTTTATTATATTTAATCTTGAGTGACGATAATTTTGTTTTTTTTCTTTCTGTCGCCTCTGTTGTTGCAATCCACGATTTGCCATCTCGTGAAATTAATAGCAGTTCATCCAGTTCAGGGCTGTAGCCATCATTGATTAGCCCGCCTTCATTGAGCAGATGGGTGGCATCTCCTCTGATCGCTTTTTCGATCAAACCGGCAAGAGATCCGAGTTCTTTTAAAATATTTTCCTGATCTTCAAGATCTTTCCCATTGAGAAGAGGACTTTTAAAAAGACAAAGTTCCTTAAAGAGAAAGGGAAGTTTTTTTAAAGAATTTTTAAGTGCAATCAGATCCCTGGCATTTCCCTGGCCCATGGAAATTTTACTGCCAAGCCGTTCAAGATCATAAACCGATTTTAAGTGATTGATGATGAGTTGATGGATATGGGAAGCTTTGGTGATTTCTTCAATGCAATCTAAGCGTCTTGAAATTTCATCTTTATCAATCAGCGGATATCGGACCCAGTTTCTGATTCGCCTTGAGCCCATGGCGGTGACTGTTCGATCCAGCACATGGATCAGTGTCCCTTTTTTATCCAATGTCTGTATGTTGGAAAGGATTTCAAGATTTTTACACGACCGGTCATCAATCACCAGAAAATTTTTCAGATCATAAGGGGTGATTTGAAACAGATGTTTTGTGTCCTGCATCTGGGTGTCCTGAACATAACAGAGAATAGCGCCGGCAGCAGAAATGGAGGCAATAAGATTCTGGGCCCCGAATCCCTCAAGACTCCGGGTCTTGAATTTATTTAAAAGCCGTTCTTTTGCTTCTTCAACATCAAAGGCATTTTTTTCAAGATAGGTGATTTGTCTTCCGGCAAAAGCCTGCCGGACATGGTGGTAGACAGGGTCTCTTTTGAAATTGGAGGGCAAAAGAATCTCTTTGGGATCAACTTTTAACGCCTCATCGATCAGCTCTAACGGTATTTTTGATTGGCTATGTCCAATCTGGGTGGTTTTAAAGGTACCGGTTGAAATATCAAGATATGCAATGCCTGAAACTTTTTGGGTTGTTGACAGCGCCAGAAGAAAATTATTGGATTTTTTATCCAGCAACTCTTCATTTAAAATCATGCCCGGGGTGATAACCCGGACAACCTGCCTTTTTACCAGCCCTTTTGTTACCGCAGCATCTTCCATCTGTTCACAAATGGCAACTTTACATCCATTTGCTATGAGTTTGGCAATATAATTATCAGCCGCACGAAAAGGAATTCCGCACATGGGAATAGGCGTATCATCATTTTTGTTTCTGGAAGTTAAAGCGATTTCCAGAATAGAGGCTGCCTTTTGGGCATCCTCCAGGAACATTTCATAAAAATCTCCCATCCGGTAAAATAAAATTGTATCCTGATATGATTTTTTGATGGACAGGTATTGCTCCATCATGGGAGTATTTTTTCTGGGGCTCATGCGCTATCTATATTTTTATGCAGAATCAATCAGCAGTCTTAAGATGGTTGATCCTTTCCATTGTCGTTTTCAGGCGGTTCAGATACGATTTGTTCAACAATCGGTTTTTCTTCGAGCTCATTTTTTATGTAGGGGTCATGCTGAAATACTTCCAGTTGTGTCTTTAGCGTATTTACCTGTTCTTTAAAAGATGTAAGAGCGGCATCTTTTGTTTTAATTTCTTTTTTTAGCTTGAAATTTGTCACAAACCCTTTGAAGCCGACCAGAATTATACCTAAAAGAAAACAAATTCCAAAGTAGACAATGTTTTGAAGTTCCGGAATCGTCCAGTTCCAGGAAGAGACTTTAAGGTCGAATCTTAATGCGACAGTTGTCATGAAATAGTCTAAATTCTGGTAAATTAAAATTCCAAGTAAAACTAAGATAATCAGCCACAAAAGATATTTAATTGTTTTCATCCATCCACTCCATCTTCATAGTTTTGAATTGCAAACGATTATGTTTTGGTGATCATAGATTAAATTTTCTTTTTTTTCAATTCTTCTTTTAATAATAAACTTAAGCTTAAAACCTTAAATTTTCAGGCATAGTTTTTTAACTGTCCTGAGCTATAAAAAAACCGGATGAATCAGATTGACTTCACGGCTTTTTGAAAACAGGTTCCAATTCAGGTTTTCGGATTGAATCTGCTGCGGAACCTCGAAACAGGAAAAATGGAGATGGGGCGGTAACAAGGGGTTTTTATGGGTATCACCCACGCGTGCAACGATCTCTTTTTTTTGGATACTGTGGCCGGTTTTCAAACCTTTTTCAGGGATGATATGGGCATATATAAAAAGAATTCGACTATTGAAATGATTTGAATTTTTATGCTCGACAACAAGGGTTTTGCCTAAGAAATCGTCACAGATATTTACTATAATTCCGTCATCCATGGCCGGAACCTTAATGGAATCATCAAAGCATTGCATTTCATCAGGATACGTTCGGAAATAAGTAATATCCATTCCTTCATGGGCACAATGCCTGAATTTAAAATCTCCCCACCATTTATCCTTACTTGAAAAAAGCATCCCGCAATGAAACAGCCACTCTACTTTTTGACCCTTTCCCAGGTCATTGACATGGGAAAGGGTTTTAAGATAGTCAGAAAACAGACTCATTGTTTTTTGCGAAGCCGTTGCATGGAAAGCTTCACGCTCTGCTGGAGCCTTGATATGGATTCCGCCAGCACTGCCAGTTCATCTTTTGATCGAATTTCAATCAAGGCATCCAGATTACCAAGGCTGATCCGGTCTGTCATTTCGGACAGGTATTTAATATTGGCTGTCAATCTGCCACCGAAAATAAAAAGTATTATGGCAATAATAAGTATAATAACAGAAATCAGAATAGAATTTTTGACACTTTCAGCCTTTGCAATTGCCCGGCTTTCTTTTTCCAGGCGCTGCATGGGTTCGGTAAAGTCATCCATATAGGTGGTGCTGGCAATGTTAAACCGGGTCCCCTTGACATTAACGCAGGCCATATATTTATTTTTGAAAGATTTGTCTTTTTCTTGCCATTTATAGTACCCCTTTGACGGTTGTTCTTCTTTCACCGTTGTTAAAATATTCCAGAATCCGGAAAAATTTATACCTAAAGGTTTCTCAAGTTTGGCCATATCATCCAGTGCCGGAGCACAGATCTTGGGTCTGATATGAGCCCGGGTCCGCCATTTACCATCAGACTCTCTTCCATATAAGGCGGTATATCCCGTTTTCCCAACTTTTTGAACGGCAATTTTCCGGAACTTTTCATCACTCATAAATTCTTCTTTGGTAAGCTCCGGATGTGCTTCTATATACAGCTTTACCTGCTTTGCAACAGACCGGGCAGTGTTCATTATGTCATTTTCTGCCATTTCCTTGATAATCCGGGTTCCCTGTTCTCCAAACCGGTCTGCTGTTTTATTGAGTTGAAAAATCAAATAATAGGCTTGTGCGGCAAAGACGGCAATCAGGATAATCAAGAAGAAAAATAATTTAAACCGAATGCCGAATCCCTTGATTTTTGTTTCAGCGGTATCAGCCGCTTCATGATTGACTTTCGGTTGTGGGGCTGCCTGAGAAGAGGCATCAAAAATGACTTCGTCCTTGTGGATGGTTACAAAATTACTGCATTTCTTGCATTTAAATCTGACCGCAGGCGCGATTATTTTGTTTGGGTCAATCTCATAAACGGCACCACATTTATTACATGTTATTTTCATAATATTTCTCCTTTAGCAGGGAATCACCAAGGGAATTGTTCCCATTCCGTTTATTTTTTTGTCCGGTTCCCCACCCTCTCTATAATTTGGCGGGAATGCGGCATCCTCCTGGCTATTCGTCTTGTGTGGAGACATGTTTACCTTGCCTGGCGGCTGGATGGATGCGTCATCAAGGCAAATATCATCCACATCAACGATTATCGGCTCTGATGCTTCCATGGGAGGGGATAGTTCCTGAGCAGCAGAAAAAGAATTCATTCCAAACTCGCCGCCAGTGTCTTTTTCAATATTGGAATTATAACTTGAAAACGCTGTGGCGGCTACACTCTGGTGCTGATCAACAATCAATTGTTTTAAAGTATCATTTTGTTTTTCAAGATAGATTATTTTTTCTTCTAATTGATCAAGTCGTTTCAGGACGTTGGTATTTTTTTCTGAGGTATGTTTTCTGATTTTTTTATTGTATTCCAGGATTTTTTCTTTCAATTTTACAATTTCTTTATAGGCTGAACTGACCTCAAACTTAATTTGGGCTTTATCAAAATTTTTTTTATTTATAATTTTAAGGCTGTCAATAACAGATGACATCACATTCAATGTTTGAGGAAATGCTTTTTCACGGGCTTTCTGTAAATAAATGATAATACTCTTGAGCATTTTAACCAGAGACTGGTTGTACTTATCCGGATGCTTAAGGGCAATTTTGTCCAGGTGCCTTTTAAACCTTTCTAGTTCCTTATCAGAGTATTCCCAGTCCAATGCCAGGGTATATTCCTTGAGCATTTCAAATTCATCAGACAACAACCTTGTCTTTCCTAAAGTTTGTTCCTTCAAAGAAGTGTCCTCATCTTCTTCACTAAACAATGCATCAATTGCTTCAAAGGCATCGTTTTTCAACTTATCAACATTTATTTTATCTGTCATACTTTTTCCCTTAATATTGTTTTATAAGTTCCAGCATTGTTTTTTGAAAATCTTGTTTTCCGGCCGGGGAGTCAATTTCTGTTGCCACTTTTTCCACAAGGCTGTAAAGCATTTTACGAGGGAAATTATTTCTGGATTTGTTAAATTCTTCTATCTTATCGTCTAAAATCAGTGAAGCAATAGGGCCGATTGACTTGGAGAGTTCTTTTTCCAGTCTTTCCCAGAAAATGGAGGGTATTTCAACCAGGGACTGTGACGGGGTTTGGATTATCTTAATGGCTTTTTTGACTTCCAGTCTTTTCAGAACTGCATAAAGCTGATCCGTATTTACATTAAATTTGGCTTTGAGTTCGCTCAGGTCGGGATATTCATAAAACATGGCAATAACCCGCCACTCTGAAGGGGTCAATGTTATTGATTCCTTCACCGGCAATAATTTTATGGATTGTTTTGCCATAGATATCCCTCCTTAACGGTTAAACAATGCTGTAAGAATTTTAGGAAATTTACCTTGCTTATTTGAGTCTTCAATAAAGGTATCAAATTCCATTTTTACCTGGGATACACTGATATCATTGGTGCACTCACAGATGTAAATCGTTTCTATCCTTTTATAAAGATAAATAAATTCTTTTGGGGTACACAATAGCAGATGGGAGCCCGGAGCCCTTTTCTTATAAAGAGTAATGATTTTATCAAAATATAGCTTTTTCCCGTTTTCAATAGTTGGGAAATAGGCTGTTTTATCATTGTTGTAGATAATAACACTTTTTACAAAATGATTTGTTTCCACAAATTTAAATGCCGGCGCCCGGTTAGATTCTAATTTCATAATCTGCCAATATCTTTACTTTTCATGAACATCAATAGATCGTTTGTCAGTATTTTTTTTTCAAACAACAACTCTATCCTCGCATGAATATTTTTGTCCAGATATACGACGGTAAAGTCTTTGCCGTTAAATTCTTCAAAATATTTAATATTGAAGATTTCAGGAGATGTAAAAACCAAATGCCGGTATTCATAAAAGATCACATGATCGGCATTGTATTTTATAGAAAAAAGACGCCTTATTTTACTAATATACTCTCGGGCTTCATCCTTGTGTCTGGAACAATCAATCAAAATAAAATTGATGTCCGTACTGATATTCTTTTCGGACAGAATAATCCTTTCATTGAATTGAAAATCCAGTTCTTCCAGCAAAATCAATTGTTTAATTGCACCAATACCTTTAATCCCCAAAAAACTGGCGTTAATAATATTGCCGTCTTCAAATCCAATTTTACCAATCACAGTCTCTTTCCTACTGAATTCAATGGTACCGCTGCTGCCATCATTATGACAGGTCTGTATCAGACTTATGATTGAAAATGTTTTAAGTGTTCCTGCAAACAATGTTATTAAACCTCTATTGTTTTATAATTTTCTTGAAATGTTTTGGCATAGGAGCCCATATCTTGAGCTTCTACCGCATCAGTGTGTAAAATATTATCAACAAAAAAGATGTTTAAATAATTTTCTTTCCGGGTAATAACAGCAAAAAGTTTATCAACAGAATTGGTTAGATTGACATTTACATTATTCAAGGGCTGGTTTTTTTGAATCGTATAGGTATTGATTTTTTTTAGAATATTTCTTCGATTAAGCCCTGTTACTTTAGAATAAGGGATAACCTTGGCATTGATATTTTTTTTTGTAACACTTTTATTAATTTTTAAAATTTCAATAATGCTTGAATACCGGATTGCATATTTTATTTTCTCATTCTCAATAAATAAGAATTGAGTACGTCTGGATTCTTTTGCAGTTTCTGTGCTCTTTGATCTGTTTCTTTCAAGGTGGTGAAGAATCCTCTGATTTTCTTCTATTTTTATGTTTATTTCAAGTAGTTGTTTGTTCAGGATATTTTCCATGTAGGTTTGGAGGATACTTAAATTGAATTTCTTATTGTTTTCCAGGAAATGATTGTCATCAAGAATTTGTAATAATTGTTGGGCTTTGGTTGTGTGGTGAACAGAATTATCAGAAAAATAATTGGCTTTGTTCAAAATATTTCTGACAATGCGTTTGAAAGACTCTGTGATTTTAAGTGTTTTAACCAGATTATTGAAAGTCGTTAAAATCCTTTTGTCGAATGCATCCTGTGCATGAAGAGAAACAAGTATCTGTTTGACTTTATTTAATTCTTGTGAATTGTCCCCCACGCATTGATCAAGAGAGTTTTCCAGTGTTTTGTAATCCATCGTACTCCTGTCAGGCTGATATTTTTGTTCATTGGAAAACAGTATTTTCAATGACAGTCTTAACCGTTTTCTTTGCAATGAAATTAACAGTTTTTAACACATTCAATCCTGTAACTGCACTTGAAGGAAATGATTTGGTTTTTAGTTCCGAATTCAGCTGTTCTTCCATATCTTTAATATTTGTAAGTGAAATCATATTTTCATCAAGATCCCTTTTGTTCCATTGAAAAACTAGTTTAACGCCGTCAAGATCTAATTTGTGATAATTTAAATTTTGTATTAAATTATCAAAAGATTCTCTATTGGCCTCCTGTCTGGAAGAAAGAGAATCTGCAACAAATACAATACCATCCGCTCCTTTAAGGACAAGCCGTCTGGTAACCTCATATTTTACCTGTCCCGGGGTAGTGTAAAGCTGAAGTTTAAGATCAAACCCGGCTATTTTCCCCAGATTGATAGGGAAGAAATCAAAGAACAAGGTCCTGTCTCCCTTTGTGTCAATGGAGGTCAGTTTACCGATCTCACCATTCAAAGTTTTTTGCAGGCGGTTGTGGATGTATTCAAGGTTTGTGGTTTTGCCGCTTCTTCCCGGTCCGTAATATATAATTTTAACCTGAATGGTTTTTTCTTTTAAATTTATAATTGCCATTCTTCTGATCCGATAAGGTCATTGACTTCTTCTTGAGTACTTTCGATTTTAAGCCTGAGTAATCCCAAAGACAGATATGGCTTGAAAAGAACAATCATTAAAATATCCTGGGTTATTCTAGCGAAATGGATATTTTCATTATTTCCTCGGTGAAACAATAAGGAGAAGTTGTCCTCTTTGATCAATGTAGCAATTTCCATGGTTGCAGCATAATTGGCTGCGGAAAGA
>Ga0164318_10001146_pt1 | contig 22945 bp, 21 predicted proteins | sample GuaBasSedimGuay9_FD_113734 | JGI IMG/M metagenome (GOLD analysis project Ga0164318, IMG submission 113734) | Subseafloor sediment microbial communities from Guaymas Basin, Gulf of California, Mexico - Guay9, Core 4571-4, 0-3 cm | ecosystem: Environmental > Aquatic > Marine > Hydrothermal vents... | reverse complement strand
CTTTTTTTCAATACCACAACCCGTATCAGCTATCTTGATGGAAACCTGTCTGGTTGAACGGTTGTATGCGGTTGACAACCTGATAGCGCCTGATTTTCCAACCGCGTGCTTTGCATTCATGATCAGATTCATGAGCACTTGCTTTATTTTCTTTTCATCTAGTAAAAGCGGGGGGATATTCGTATCATACTCTTTTTCAATTTCTATGTTGGATAATTCAGAATGATGTTGAATAAAATTCAATACCTCATCTATGGCCTCGTGAATTTTAATTGCCTCCTTTTCAGTTTGAGAGCTTCTGGCAAAATTGAGCAAGTCCTCCACAACCGACCTGCAGTTTTTGGTATGTTTTTCAATAATCTTAAGATCTGCATATCGCTCGCTTTCAATGTTTTCATCCCTTATAAGCAACTGAGCATATCCAAGAATAATTCCTAACGGATTATTGATTTCGTGGGCAATACCCGCCGAAAGCTGTCCAATGGAAGCCAGTTTGTCTGTTTGGGCTATCTGGTTTTCGATTAATTTTTTTTGTTCAATATCTTTCACCAGAAAATGAATGGTGTCTTCTGTTCCGGATGAACCTCTGTCTAAACTTCCGCTGAGTAAACAGTGAATATGGCTATCGTCTTTGCGCCTTAACTCAATCTCAAAACTTGAAATAAATCCCTTTTCTTCAAGAATGTTCTGAATTGTTGTCCAATCCGCATTCTTGTCAAAGACATTTTGAAAATATTTTTTTTATCAAAAAATTCGGATTCATTATAACCCAGCATTTTATATCCAGCCGGATTCATATCCACAATCTGTCCGTCTTTTTTCGAAACCAGGATCATGTCCTTTGAAACCTCGAAAATACGGCGGTATTTGCTTTCAGAAGCAGCCAATGATTCTGTCCGCTTGGCTATAAGATCTTCGAGATTCTGATTCAGAATAAAAAAGTTTTTTATGCGCCGACTGCAAATCCTGTTTATCTTTTAATACTTGTTGGTGAATCTTCCATATGTGTTCAAAAAAAAGAGTTACGGACGCAACAAATACAAAGGTAAGCGTATTAATAGCTCCACTAAAGGGGCGGATAGAATCCCATATAATTTCACGCCCGGAAAATAAAAATTGATATTTTAAAATATGTCCTAGGGATCGGGAGATGGCAAAAGCTGCGAGGCCGAAACAAAGCCATAAAAGATAAGTCAAGATGACGTTGTATTGGTCACTTCTCTTTAGCTCAAAGACTACGCCCAGACAAAGGAAAGAGAGGATTGTCATCATTATTGAACCGACAACATCCACAAGCCAGATTGGGAAAAAGGGGAGGGTCATAACTATCCATTCCTCTGATTTTCCGGTCTTGTAACCTCTGAATGGCTTGCTTTTAAAAGACGTCTTAAACCGGAATACAAAAATAAAAGCGCCGGCACGCAAAACAGATGATCAAGTTTTGCACAATAAAACAATGTTTCAAGGCTGTTGCTGCCATTATCGGCACTTAGCTGAATATGCGATGAATCAATTTGCAGTACCTGAACTACGACAAGCTGGTCATCTAAAAGGTGAACCAAAAATGCATCTATATTCCAGAGGATCAAAAAGAACACCAAATATTGTATAAACCGCCATCCGGTTTCTTTGACAAGTTTTTTGTCCCTCAACCAGTGGATAAAAAACCCATGGAAAGCATAAAAAAGATATGGGCGATCTGGTGGGCATAAATTCTACCCGGCGCACCATGAGACTGGGTGGCCAGGGCATGGTCCGGGTTGATAACACCCCACGCAAAAATTGATAGAAAAAAAATGCTATAGTAATTTTCTCTTTCATAAGGTTCATTGACGGAATTAAATACCTGAATCTTGCACGAGCCGGAGGCTTTTATATGCAAGGCATTTAAGGGTGAAGTCATAGTGAACTATTACGAACCCTTAATAACACAGCATATGGAAGCCTCCGGCTCGCCCTTCGGGTGAAAATTTATGAATAAAAAAGATCATCATCCGACCTGCCCGCTCGTGCCTCGCAGTGGCAGGCGGGTTTAACATTTGGGTAAAAACTATGATTCTGTGATTTTGTCTAAACTCGCTTCAATTAAGTCGTTTAAAAAAATCTCATTAATTTTCATGCAAGATTCAGGAAATAACTCTTTGGATAAGTTTAGCAACAAAGATTAATAATACAATACCAAAGATTTGACGTACAGTCCGGCCTTTTAATTTTTCAGCCATTATCTTTGAACCCAGTTGCCCGCCGGTAAAGGAAAAGATCGCTGCCATGAGAATAAATTTCCAGTCTGTATCCGCAAGTGAGATGTGAGCAATAAAGCCGCTAAACGATGAAAAAACCACGATAAAGATAGAAGTTGCAGCCGCTGTTTTCGTAGGAACTTTCAGTACATAAATCAAAAGAGGCACTATAAAGACACCGCCTCCAATGCCTAAAAGCCCGGCCATGATCCCTATTGTCACACCAATACCCCCTCCTCCAACAATTCTGCGAGTCGAACTTACAGGCATTCCCTCTGCTTCAATTTTTTTTGAAAAAAGCATGCGCATTGCAGCCAGAAAAATGACCAATGCCAGAATAACGGTAAAAACATCAAGGTGAATTCGGGCTGTAAGCATGGCTCCCAGAGGAGCGCAGAGTGTAGATGTAACCAGCAGGGGCAGGCCTGTTTTTATATCTATCATTTTTTTACGAAAGTAGTTAATGGATGCAGAAAAAGCGGCAATGCCGTTTAAGAAAAGGGATGCTGATACTGCTGTGGTTAGAGGGAATTTAAGCAAAACAAAAAGGGGCGAAAAAATAAGTCCACCCCCCAGGCCCACCATTGTCAGAACAAAAGAAACAAGGAAAATGGCCGGGAATAGCAAAGCAAGAGGCATGGGTATTATTCCTCCAGACCAATGTCTATTTTGGCAGCAAGTTTCCTAACCGGATCGAAATCTTTGTCTTCAGCAGGTATAATGCTTATAATGTCGGCAGGCTCCAATATTTGCCTGTACTCGCTTTGATTATAATCGAGTTTCAAGAATGCTTGTGTTATCTTTTTTATAAATTCTGGTTTCAGATCCGACCTTGCAGCATAGACCCAGCCCGGGTACCAGCGGGTATTGGCAATTACTCTGATTTCGTTGATATCTATTTTATCAGCAACAACGTTTAGGGTTCCTTCCCGGATCGTGCCCACATCATACTCCCCTGCATAAACAGATAAAACCACCTTTTCCTGCTGCCCCCCCGGCCCTGGAGAGAAGGCAATCTCGCTAAAGTCCGATTTTTTAATACCATGTTCTATAAAATGGCCCAATGGATAGAGATAACCCCCGGCTGAAGCAGAATCGACAGCTATCCACCGTTTACCCCGGCAGTCAGCAAGACTTTTGATGTTACTGTTGTCAGCCCGGCAAATGATCTGGCCCCTGAATTTTTTTTTGCCGTGAATTTCGGCGATTCTGGCAAAAGCCCTGACTCCATAGCGATGTGCGATTATTACATAGATAAAAGGGTTTGAATAGGAGATATCAATCTTTTTCTGACCGACCATTTTCATGTGGTTATCAAACGTATCAGGAAATATTTGCTTTATATTCAGTCCTGTTTCCTTGCGCAGGAATTCTACCAGCAAATGATGCCGCTGATATGACACTGTGTGAGAATATTGTGGAAGATAGGCATAAGTAATGACATCAGTTTCTTCTCTCAAGCTCACCTGTTCTTTTTTGCTCAGGTCAATCTTACGGGGTTGTTCTTCCCGTGAGCAACCAACAGGTATAAAAAAACAGATTAATATGGCGCTCCATAATATTTTTTGCATTGTTGAATGTTCCTTCCTAATGGTCTGTCACGGGGTTAAAAAGGATTATTACATTATTGTAGTAAGTTGACAAGAGTTAACGGGCCACTACTGATTTCATATAATCATCTACAGCTGCATGTAATGTTTCAGCAGCCAGATCCGCGCAATGCATATACTCTTGAGGAAGTCCCCCTACCGATTCCCGGATAACAGCGCCATCGATATCAAGCATTTCTTCAGGTGATTTTCCTATTGCAAGATCCGCAGCAGCGAGGGCACAGTTTAAACTGGACGCGCATCCACTGGTCCAGTGGGAGGAATTTACAACTTTATCTCTTTTAAATTCAAGGCGGATCTCCATTGTATCACCACAGATTCCTGTAATACGGGCCTTGCCATCAGGCTTATCTATGTGGGGATTCAGCCAGTAATAAACTGCAAACCACACAATAGCCACAACAACAAGAACCCCAACCCCTAAAAGTAGATTTAGCCAGTCCATGACTTATTCTGTTTAGTTGTAAAAGAAATAATTGTCAATTGTGAATTGATAATTAAAATGGAAAGATGCAAGTTATTTTATACCGACGGCCAACCAGATGACCTGATTTTTTTCCCTTTAGAACTTAAGATCAGGCATTCGGCTCCAGGCAGGTTTTCTATGAATTTTTTTCCTGCTTCAGGCCCTGATACGAAGACCGTAGTGGAGAGGGCGTCTGCATCCATGGCGTTTCCGGCAAGGACAGTGACACTCGTACTTTTGAGTGCGGGACGGCCGTTTTGGGGAACAATTATATGATGGTACAGCTTCTCTTTGTCAAAGTAGACTTCATAGTTTCCGGAAGTAGCAATGGCCCCGTTTACCACTGTAATTGTACTTATGTGGGGACCTTCTTTATCCGGGTTTTGGATTGCCACCTTCCAGGGTGTTTTTCTATCCTTGCCACCGACTGTTCGGATGTCACCTCCGGCATTGATCAGACCGTGTTTTATCCCATGCCGTTTTATTACCCTGATTCCGCAATCGATAATATACCCCTTGGCAATTCCATCCAGGGTTATACCCATTCCTTTCTTTGCAAATTCAACGGTATGGCTATTTAGACTGATTGCACCGGCATCGACAAGGTCAAGGACATTGCTTATCTTTTCATCGGAAGGAGGTTTTTGATTAGCTGCAAAGTAATTTTTATATAAATCAACAACAGGTTTTACGGTAATATCAAAGGCGCCCCTGCTTATTTTGTGAAAATAAAGAGAACGGGAGATTACATTTAATACTTCCGGCGTAAGATGGGATGCAAATCCATCATGGTTTAGTCTCCCAATCGGGGAATCGGATTGATAACGGTCAAACAGGCGACTTGCCCTGTCCATTTCGTCAAAGGCCATTCCGATAACATCGTCGGCCTCATACCTTGATGGATGCATCAGAGTGATCGCCGCAAAGGTTCCCATGGTAAGGCGCGCTCTTGAGACCTTATACAGCTTTCTGTTGAATGCAACACTTTCGGAAACCGGCATCAATCCGGAAAATAAAATGCCCGCGCCGAGCATTCCTGAATATTTTAAAAATGATCTTCTGTCAAAAACCTTATTTTTATCAAACATAATATTATCCTCAAATAATCACTCACTTCAGGCACTTTTTCCCATTAAAGAGCCAGGGCTTCCTGGGGCGTGATTTCTTCGTCTTCTTTCTGGAACGGTTGTTCGAAAAGCGGTTGTATAACATGGATCATAAAACAGGCCTTAATACAGGCCTCATTGCATGAGGGACCGTATTCGTTACATTTTTTATGATCTATCTTGATAACGCCATCCACCAAAGAAACTGCATCGGCCGGACATTCCCTGACACAGGACTGACAATGAAGACACCCTGCAGAACAGATAGCGTGTGTAACCTTAGAGCTGTCCTTGCTGCTGCACCTGACTACAGCCCTGGCATTTTTAGGGACCAGGCTGATAAGCTTTTTGGGGCATGTCCTGACACAGATACCGCATCCCACACATAGATTTTCATCAATTACAGGAAAATCGTTGACCATGGTTATCGCATCAAAAAGACATTTTGCTGCACATTCTCCAAAACCAACGCAACCGAACTGGCAATCTGTAGGACCTGCAAATGCCAGGTTTGCACCGGAACATACACGTTGCCCGATATACTTGTATTTTTTATAGTCAATTCTTTGAACTCTTGCACAGTGAACCACTGCAACGAGATCTTCAATGCTTCCCATGCCTTTTCCTGTTATTTTGGCCACTGCTTCTGCAACGGACTCTTTTCCGGGAAAGCAAAGATTCGGTGGAACATCAGGATCGGTCACTACCGCTTCCGCGTATGCTTCGCACCCGGCAAAGCCGCAGCCGCCTCATTGAGCGCCGGCAAGAACTTCCAGGACGGCTTCGACCTTAGGATTGATTTCTACTGCGAACTTATGTGCTGCCAGCGCCAGACCTATACCAAAAACAAGACCGATGCTGCCAAGCACGGCCAGCCCTCCGATGGCAAGTTTTATATACAATGGGTCCATGAAACACCTCTTGATAAACTGAGAAACCTAGGGATAAAATAAAGTGCCTAAGGCTAAGGTATTGCTTTGTTATATTATCAAGAAAATTAAGTAAATGCCAAGCTTTGTCATTTTAGCCTTAGGCACTTCCCAGGTTGTTAATATGATAATTTCTCGACACAAAAATGCACGAAATTATTAAATGTTAAAATTAAGTCCAGATTAAAACCATTAAAATATCGACATACCGGAAAAACCCATAAAGGAAAGGGCAAACAGTCCTGCCACAATAAATGCTATTGGCAGGCCCCGGTATGAAACCGGTACATTGGCAAGTTCAAGCCTTTCCCTGACAGACGACATCAAAAATAGTGCTATTAAAAACCCTATGCCGGCCCCTAACGCGAGCATAAAACTTTCAAGCATATTATACTCGTTGTCTGCAAGAATAAGGGGCACAGCTAAAATGATACAGTTTGCAATAACCAGCACAAGGTAGACGCCGAACGATTTAAACAGGACCGGGTTCACCTTCCTTAAAATGGTGTCAGCTCCCTGTACGCTTAGTGAAACCATGCCGATAAAAACAACGATCTGCAGGTAATCGAGCCGGAAAGGTTTTAAAACAAACTGGTAAAGGAACCATGACATCAGGGATGCAAAAACAATGACAATTGTAAAAGTAATCCCCATTCCCACTGCGGTCGACTTTTTCTGGGATGTGCCAAAAAAAACACAAAGCCCTAAGTATTTGGTAAAAACAAAGTTATGGATGATCATTGCACCTATCAGAATAGACAAAAGATATCCGAAATAAAGCTTTTTAACCGTAAGCGTCGCTGTTCCCTGGGACCTCCCTTTAGAAATGATTCCTTTAATTGTCACTATATGTGGCATGTTCTGGTTTAGTGAATCTTTAAAGCTAATGGTCAGCTTTGTCCTGTCAGGGTTTAAGGCTGTATCTTTGATATCAAGCATTATGTCAGGGTCGGGTTTTTCGCTGACGATAAAATTGGAGATGTCTTTTGCCCATCCGTCATCTACTGGTGCGGCAAAGGTAACAGCAATACTATCATCTCCCTTAAATGCCACCTTTTTTATAAAACGATGTTCCGTCTTACACCCGCTTAAAAGAAGTGCCATCATCAGACCCATAATAACAGAATATGTCTTAAACCCCTTTACCATATCTTTATCCTTATTTCTCTGTGCGCTCTGCGTTTTTTTAATGAACTATTTTGTTTTTCGTTTGTAAGCCATTTCCACATAGTTGAATATGGCCATTATAAAGCCGATTAAGAAAAATCCTGCTGCAGGCAGGACAAAAAACAGCAGAGGGCGAAATCCGAGGATATCATACCCAAGGAGTGTTCCCATGCCCATAAGTTCTCGAATAGCGCCCAATATTACCATTCCAAGCAAAAAACCGAATCCCATTCCCATACCGTCCCAGAAGGAAGTGATCACACGGTTTCTGGATGCAAATACTTCAAGACGCATTGTAATAATGGCAAAAGCGACGATGAGCCTGACAAATATTCCCATGGCCTTATAGGCAACCGGCAAATATGCTGCAAGAACAAGATCTATCACAGTGACCCAGGTAGCTATGGTTAAAGTATAGGTCGGAATCCGGATCCGTGGATGTATGTAATCTTTGATAAGTGCAATTGTGCAGCTTGAAAATACCTGAACAAAGATGACCGCAATACCGAGAAGGAGACCGTTCATTACGGTGGTGCTTATTCCCACTGCCGGGCACATACTCAAGGCCAAACGGAATATCGGATTTTCATTCAACAGCCCGTTTATGAACAATTGAGTATTTGTCTTTGTTGTTTCTGCCAATTTGACTCTCCTGAACTTATGGGTCTGGCCTTAAAAGGACACGGGAACATTCCTTGATGCAATCACCTTGTCGAGTATTTTAATTCTATAGGCAAATTTTTTTGTCATGTTCCTTATGCCATTTGTAACAGCCATACTGGAAATGGTTGCTCCGGTTAAAGCGTATATATCTTTGTCCTGATAATGTTTTTGTATCGCAGCGATATCTTCTTTAGAAAACTGTTCTTTTTTCCACTTTCTTTTTTCTAAATATTTTCTGTATTCTTCGGGAAGTGGGTCCTTTATAACTTTTAGTTTTTTAGTTTTTTCAAAAGGCTTACCCTTAAACTGGTTTTTAAAATACTCCTGTTCTATTTCACCGCCAAGACCAGGATCTTCTTCATGTTCCATAATCTCAAGGCCAAGGATCTTAAAATCGGCATCAAGGGCCAGCATCGCATTAATAAAGGTCTTAAAACCCGGGAATTCTCCCGGAAGTAAATAAGCTATTCTTTTATCGTTAAGGCTGGCAACGATTGTAGTATCTGCATAGCTGACGGTTGCAAGTGGAGTAAGCACGCTCTTTAAAGCGGTTTTTCGATTTTCTGGATCAATGGTATTCTCAGGTAATATGTCAAGACTATGCCGGCTTACAAACTGTCTCTTAAGATCAAGGACAAGGAGTTCATATCCTGTGCTGTTTCCTTTTTTGACCGGCAGCATATATCCCAGATACTTTGATTCACTTTCCGTGATAATGTAACGATAAATATTATATAGTTTTAGACCTGATGGGGCAGGCCTATTCTTACCGTATCCTAAGAGGCCAAGCATTGTATGTTGGGTATTAAGATGTGCGTTATGTTTTTTTGCCTTTGCAGTAACAATAAAAACCGAGCCCATTACAACACCTGCCAGTAAACATGAAATGGTCAGGGCTACAGTGATTTTTATAATCTCTTTCATTCTTTTTATGCACCTTTAGAGAAACGCTTTGGTTTAAACCACTGATCCAAGGCTGGGGTTAAAGGATTCATAAGCAAAATAGCATAGCAAACACCTTCCGGATATGACCCCTTTAAACGAATCAGAACGGTCAGGGCGCCAATACCGATACCGAATACTATCTTGCCCCTCTTCTGGGTAGGAGAGGTAACATAATCGGTGGCCATAAAAAAAGCTCCCAGGATTAAACCTCCGGAAAGCACGGCAAGGAGGGGATTTCCCGTGAACATCGTTTCTCCTCCGAAAACCCATGTAAAAAAACCTGTAGAAACAATGACAGATACCGGTATATGCCAGGTGATATATTTCTTGTAAATTAAAAAAATCCCGCCAATTAAAAGGAGGAGTACAGATGTTTCTCCTATACAGCCAGGCCTGAGGCCGATAAAAAAATTGGTATACATCGATGACATGGACCCAAACTTTTCAATAAGAGCCGTCATCCCATAATGCTTTAGAACATACAGGGGAGTAGCAGCAGAGATTGCGTCAACTCCTGATCCCATAAATTTAAAGATCGAAGCATCCCTTATGGGAACAAGCCATGCTGTTGTCATTGCCACCGGATAGGTAGCCACAAGAAAGGCCCTGCCGATTAAAGCGGGATTGAATATGTTAAATCCGATTCCCCCCATAAGCGCCTTTGTAACAAAAATTGCCATTATTGAACCCAGAATGGGCATCCACAAGGGAACACCCGGGGGGATCACGTATGCAAGCAGTACTCCGGTAATTATTGCACTGCCGTCTTTTATTGTAATGGATCTGCCTAAAAGTTTTTGAGATATTGCCTCGGTTGCTACACAGCTGGCAACACTAATTAAGGTGATAATCAATGTCTGGAAGCCGAAAATAAATACAGACAGGATAAGAGGGGGAATCAGGCAGACTGTAACCGTCCACATGATTCTTGAAACTGTAATGTCATCCTTTACATGGGGTGAAACCGATACAAACAGGTCAGCAAGGGCAGAACTTTCTATATTTTTAAATGTTCCTGTTTCAGGTTGTTTTTTTATCATCTTGCTTTTCTTTATTTTTTTTATCTCTGGCTTCTTTGATCTTTTTGGCCTCATTGATTCTTAATCTGGCCAGCCTCATAAATTGTACCAACGGACGTTTTGCAGGGCAAACAAAAGCGCAGCTTCCACATTCAAAACAGTCGTCCATGAAGCCAAATTGCTCGGTTTCGGCTCCTTTGCCAGCCTCGACATAGATACCGATATTGTTTGGTTCAAGTCCCATGGGACAGGCCTCCAGACAAAACCCGCACCTGATACATGAACCATAAGGCTGGGTATCGACCTCATTTTTTGTCAAAAAAAGTACGCCAGGCATGATTTTGGTTATCGGGATATCAAGGTTTGAAACGGCAAAGCCCATCATGGGACCTCCTATAACTACCTTGGAAAGGTCCGGTGTGGTACCTCCCAGGTATTCCACAATATCGTCCAGGCTTGTTCCAAGCTTAACAAGCAGATTGGCCTGCCGCGCTATTCCCTTGCCGGATATTGTAATTATCCGCTCAGTAAAGGGTTTACCAAGTACCACAGCATCATAAATTGATTTTGTTGTGTATACATTCTGAACAATTATACCTATTGAGGAAGAACGCTGACCTGATGGTCTCACACGGCCGGTTATGCTCTGCATAATCTGGTCTGCGGATCCCTGGGGATATTTTACTTCAAGGGGCTTGACATCTATTCTGAAACCGTTTTTTGATCTGGTCCGGGCAACTGCCTTTTTCAAAGCTTCGATTGCATCGGGCTTATTATTTTCGACACCTATTGCACAATAGTCTATACCCAGGATCGTCAAAAGAATCCTGACACCCTCGACAATTTCCAGTGGATACTCAACCATAACCCTGTGATCACATGTAATGTAAGGTTCACATTCCGCCCCGTTTACAATCAGAGTGTCCAATTTTATATCCGGTTTTACATTCAGCTTCACATCAGCAGGGAATCCGGCGCCGCCTAAACCCACAATACCGGCGTCTTCGATTTTCGTAAGGAGTTCTTCTCTGGAGAAATTCTTCCAGTCAACCGGTAAATAGGAACATGGTTTTACTTCAGGATCAGTTGAAATTACAATGGCAGGAGCTTTGCCTGCCACGGGATGGATGATATTCTCAACACCCACTATTGTTCCGCTCACACTTGCATGAAGATTTGCACCTAATTTCGTCCCGGTAGACCCTATAAGCTCCCCTTCACAAACCCTGTCCTTTTTATTTACCAGCAGTTGAAAAAGAGCACCCGAGTGTTGCTTCATAAAAAGATGTCTGTCCGAAACAGGTTTTTCAACTCTTTTCTTAACCAAAACTTCACAGGAAGCTCCGATATGCTGCTTTAAAAAAAGGGACACTTCAGGTGGATATGGCATGACTTCAACAGGAAGATTTTCCGTTAATTCCTTGTGTTCTCCTGGATGAACACCACCTATCGGAAAAGTCGCTAATGCTTTGTTGGTAGACATGTTATTTGATCCGCTTCAATCAGTACTCAGATAATGGTGCAATAAAAAAGTTTAACCCTTACAGTAATAATGCCAAAAAACGCATGAAGTTTGCGCCGTAAAATAAGCAATCTATTTAACGGGAGTTAAATATAATATCTGCTTTTTATTGATTGAATTCCTTAATTTTAGATTATTTTAAGCACGTCGAACTTTGCATTTGATCTTGTACTATGCTGCTGTTGCCAGGTTTTTTTTGAGCAAGTTCTGGCCGTATTCTTCTCTTGTTTTGTGAGACATGTCGCAAGGACTTCCAAACTCAAGGGCATTTGTCGGGCATGAAGAAACACAGGCCGGTTTTTTGCCCTCATCGATCCGGTCCATACACATATCGCACTTCATGACTTTTCCGGTTTCAGGATTCCACTGGGGTATTTTCCAGGGGCATGCCATGATACATGCTTTACAACCGACACACAGCTCTTCCAGGATATAGACTAGTCCGTCCTTGTCCCTCCTCCGTATCGCTTCTGTGGGACAGGCATTGATACACCACGCGTCCTCACAATGAAAGCATGGGATAAAGAGAGATGACATTTTGGGTATCCCATCTACAAGCTTTGGTCCCAGTATCACAATCTTTCCCAAACTTGCCCCAGAAGGAACATTGTTCTCAGACTTACATGCAATCTCACAGGAATGACAGGCGATGCATTTTTGTGGATCTGTGTAAATACAGTAATCTCCCATAGTTATACCTCCAAAACCATGTCTTTTACGGACGGGAATTCCGCTTTGATTATATTCTATTAAACCTTTTTGACAGTAATCCACGTATGGTCTAAGGCCGGACTTCCTGCGACTTTATCCATAATGTATTCCTGAAGCATCGAGTCCGCAACACCACGTTTATAACTTCTCTTACTTTCTATCTCATTGTGACCAAAACCATGTAACATAAATACAGCTTCGGGATGAATCATATCCGTTACAAAGGCTTTCATCCGGCCCTTGCCAGCTTTTGATTCAATTTCCACCATATCATTATTTTCAATGCCCAAAGATTCTGCCCTGTTGTTGTTTATCCATAAAACGTTTTCCGGAACAAGCTCATTTAAATAAACATTGTTCTGTGTCATAACATTGGTGTGGGCAGCGCATCGCCCGCACATGAGCCTGAAAGATCCTTCCCGTGCATCCAGTTTTTCATAGGATGGAAGGGAAGGAATATTATTGTCCTCCATCAGACCGGAAACAAACTCGATTTTACTTGAAGGGGTTTTAAAGTTTATTCCGTTTTTTCTATCCCACCAGATTGGTTTATCACTTAATGAGACAAATCCCTTTTCATCAAAATCTTCTATTTTGATATTCATATCCGCAAGTTGATAATTCCATATATCTTCAATTGTTTCATAGGGAAAAAATTCTCCTACCCCAAGACGGTCTGCCAGTTGTTTTATAATCCACCACATGGGCTTTGTGTCGAATCGTGGTTTGACACAAGCAATTCTTCTGTTTATTGCAGGTTTTAAACTTGATCCCATTTGCAAGGGATCTGACCGTTCCAGAAAAAAGGATTCCGGCAGAATAACATCAGCCAAAGCTGTGGTTCCGCCAAAGTTGATATCACTTGCAACTATAAGATCCAGTTTGTGAAAGGCCTTAAGGCTTTGTTGATAGTCAGGGTTTGAGTAGAGAGGATCAAAGCGAAAAGCAAATAGGACTTTGATAGGATAGGGGTCTTCATTTAGGATGGCATAGGGGAGCATAGTCCCCACCCCGTGTGCCGTGTCGGCAATAGGAAATTTATCTTGGCCGCATCCATCGAATCTGCGAGTATCCTCCATTTCGGGAAACTTTTGATCTGAAAATTTTCGTAATCCAGCTTCAAGGCCGGCGTCTTTGGGGCCTTTTTTAATAAATAGTCCGCCTTTTGCTTCAATGCTGCCCATCAGGGCGTTTAAAATCATTATGGAACGTCTGAAATATGTTTCTGTGGGATGATGGGAGCCCCTGTAACCATAATGAAAGAAAACCGATGGTCTGGCTTTACTTACTTCCCTGGCAAGTTTAATGATATCCCCGGCTGGGATATTGGTCTCCGCTTCAGCCCATTCAGGAGTATAGGGATCTATAAAAGTGGAAAGTTCTTTGAAACCTTTGATCCAGCGATCAACATATTCTGTATCATAAAGTTTTTCTTTGATGATTACATGCATCAGGGCATAGTTGAAGGCAAGATCACCACCAGGCCGGATCATTTTATAATCTGTGGACTTAGCAGCTGTAATAGTCACTCTCGGATCGATATAAGTCAGTTTTGCCCCCTTGTCCATGGCTCCAATAAGACCATTCATACCTTTTATTTCTGTGGTTTCAAAAACATTTCTGCCATAGAGTACAGCGTGCTTGGTATTGCCCCAGTCAGCATTGATCTGGCCATCGGTATATCCTATGATGGATCTGCAGGCAGTGTTGATTGCCCCTTTGCAGATAGTATCGTGTGTAAAGTGATTGGGTGACCCGATAGCCTTTTGGAAGGATTTGGAAATGTCTGAGATCAGGTTGGTTCTTTCACAATAAACCGAACTTTTACTGCCATATTTTGCAAAGATATCTTTACATTTTTCTGCTGTGTAATCGAGGGCTTCATCCCATGTCACCTTTTTCCATTGACCGGAACCCCTGTTGCCGGTACGAATCATGGGAGATTGTACCCTTTGCGTATCATCCAATGTTCCAACGGCGGCAGCACCCTTGGGGCAAACCCCCCCCTTCATGGCAGATACATATGAATTGCCCCTTATACTGACAACTTTATCATTTTCAACCACCACTTCTATCGGACATCGCACAGTACACATAAAACAAAGTGTATGGATGACCTTTTTCATAATAAATTCCTCCTTAAATTTAATTTATTTGTAAGCAATTATATAGAAACCGAATCGTCAATTCAAAATTTTCATTTCACAAAATTTTCATTTCACAATTGATTTCACAATTGATAGATGCACCACATTCAGCAAAATATGTGCCATTTTGGCTGTATCTTTTTATGAATAACGACAACCTCTTGAAATTTAAATGTAATATATAAATCATATCTTTTAAGTTGTCATAGTGTTTTGAAATATGGTGTGATAAATGCCATTTGTTTATTGCAGTTTTCCATATAATGTGAGATATAATAAATGATAATAAACGATTAAATGTTAAGATGGAGTAGAATTGCAGTGCAAATAATTTATGGCAGTAATATGACATGTTTTTTGACCTATATCGGTTTTTTACCTATTTTAATTGACGAATTCGTAAAAAAACCCATTTTTGTTATATAAAAATCAAATTATCCCGGACACTGCTTAAAAGAGAGTAATCATTGAAGCGATTTAAAATGAAATTAGGATTTCGAGGGAAGGTCTATGCCGGAATAATTTCTATCGTTTTACTTTCCGGTTTTTTAATGGCCCTTCCTGTTAAAACAATAGTGGCAAAGACATTATCAAGCGAGTGTAAACACAGGGGGATATCCATTGCTTTAAATCTTGCTGCCCGAAGCCAGGACCCGATTTTAGGTATGGATTTCTTGCGAATGAAGAATTTAATCGGTGAATTAATTGCTACAAATGCTGACATCTCGTATGCATTTATACTTGATAAAAGTGGGCAAACCCTGGCTCACACCTTTACGGGTGGTTTTCCTATAGAACTTAAAACAGCAAACAGGATTCCTGAAAATCAGGATTACAGCATCAAACTCCTTAACACGGGAAAGGATTTAATTTATGATTTTGCCGTTCCTTCGTTTATAGGTAATAACCGTATTGGAACCGTAAGGGTGGGTCTTTCAAGGACGAGAATTGATCAGACAATAAAAGAATTTTTATGGATGATTGTTTTTATAATGGGATTGTCGATATTGATGGCAGGTCTGATTGGAGCAGGTTTTGCTAATCATGTTACAAAAAGAATAGAAAGACTGTATCAGGCATCGGAAGATGCATTAAGGGGTAATTTAAGTGCGCAGGCAGCACCTTTGTTGGTGAAAAACTGCTGGGAGATCATGAACTGTAACAGGGAGGAATGTCCTGCTTTTGGTGACATATACAGGCGCTGCTGGTATCTTGCAGGCACCATGTGTCCGAATTGCGCTGATGGCGATTATTCAAAAAAGATTGAAAACTGCAAAAGCTGTCCTGTTTATTTGAAGAACTCAGGGGATGAAATACAACGACTGGCCGAGTCCTTTGACGCCATGGCAATGGCCTTAAGAGATTACATAACGCAATTAAAGAATTCAAGGGAAACTATAAAAAAGTCGGAAAGGAAATACCGCCGTATTTTTGAAGGATCCATGGAACTTATTTTTGTAATCGATAAGCACGGCAATTTTATGGACATTAATCAAGCAGGTATTTCAATGCTGGGTTATATGTCTGCTGGTGAGTTTCAAGGGGTTAATTTTAATGAGTTCCTTGTAAAGCCTGATCGAATTGAAAAACTTTTTGAGAAAATTCACTCAAATGGTTTTATTAAGGATTGGGATTGTACCTTAAGAACAAAAAACGGCCGCGAACTTCAGGTCCTTATCAGTAGTATGCCCCACATTGATGATGGTAATATTATAGGATACGAAGGGTTCATAAAAAATGTAACCCATCGCAAAAATATGGAGCGGCAATTGCTGCAGGCGGACAAACTGGCATCCCTGGGCCAGCTTGCAGCAGGCGTGGCCCATGAGATCAATAACCCCCTTGGATTAATTTTGGGATATACCCAGCTTCTTATCAGGAACGAATCTGTGGAATCTCAAAAAAATGAGGATTTAAAAACAATAGAAAAGCATACTCGCAATTGTAAAATGATTGTTGAGGCTCTTCTTAATTTTGCAAGAAGGACTGAAACCAAGAAGGTCAAAATCGATATCAATCAAACAATCGAAGAAGTCATTGCTGTCATCAAGCACCATTTTATGCTTGATAACATTAGTATTAAAAAAATATTTAATGATAATATTCCGCCGATTACGGGGGATAACGAAAAACTAAAACAGGTATTTATGAACCTTTTGATGAATGCGAGGCAGGCCATGCCGAATTCCGGCAGCCTTACAATAATAACTACCTTTATTCCGAAACAAAAAAAGGTATGCATTACAGTCAAAGACACAGGCTACGGAATTCCAAAAAACATTCTTAACAAGATATTTGATCCGTTTTTTACCACAAAGCCCACGGGGCAGGGTACGGGCCTCGGGTTGTCTGTGAGCTACGGGATTATTAAGGAACACAGCGGTGAGATTTTTGCTGAGAGCGAACCGGGAATTGGGGCAACCTTTAAGGTTGAGCTTCCTGCTTGCCATGATAAAGATGAAAGGATATTCCATTAACAGATGAAAACAAAACTTTTAATCGTAGATGATGAAATAGATATGCTCAGACTTTTAAAACGATCCATTGCCCAAGATCTGGATTGTGAGGTCGAAATCGCTTTAAGCGGATGCGATGCCTTGCGGCTTATTCAAAGCAAACCTTTTGACATGGCTCTTGTGGATATACGCATGCCCGGTATGGATGGAATTGAACTCCTTGAAAGGATAAAACAGCTCGATCCGTGGCTCACGGTAGTTATGATGACAGCACACGGCATCATAGAAATAGCGGTGGAGTCGATTAAAAAAGGGGCATATGATTTCATTACAAAACCGTTTGAGCATGATGACCTCATCCGCATGATGAAAAAAGCTCTTGAACGAGGTAGATTACTTCGGGAAAACCTGAATCTGCGAAAACGGATCAAGGAAAGTGAAACCTTTCAAGACTTTATTGGTGTCAGTACGGAAATACAGCAAATATATGATAAAATACAAATGATAAGTAAAACAGACGTTACTGTTTTGATTACAGGAAAGTCGGGGACAGGCAAAAACCTGGCAGCTATAGCCATCCATGATTTGAGTCCCAGGAGTACAAAGCCGTTCGTCCGTGTCAGTTGCCCGAATGTTCCGGAAAATATTCTTGAAAGTGAGCTTTTCGGATATACAAAGGGAGCTTTTACACATGCCCTTCAAAACAAAAAGGGCTTGTTTGAAAAAGCCAGCGGCGGCACGATCTTTTTAGACGAGATTGGTGACATCAGCTTATCTGTCCAGGCCAAACTCCTTCAGGTACTGGAAGATAAGGAATTCAAGCCACTTGGCAGTACAAAGACCATATCGGTTGATGTGAGGGTCATTGCCTCAACGAATAGCGACTTAGAAGCTAAAATGGAGCAAAATGACTTTCGCGAAGATCTTTTTTACCGGCTCTGCGTGGTTGATATAAAAATGCCTCCATTGGATGATAGAAAAGAGGATATACCTCTTTTAGTTGAGTTTTTTTTAACAAAATATTGCACTATATTTAACAGAAAAAAGAAACAAATTTCTCCTGAGCTTATGGAAATATTTGTAACCAGGAACTGGAATGGAAATGTAAGAGAATTAAAAAATGTTTTAAAAAAAGCTGTAATTATGACACCTGGTGATGAAGTAAAGCCAATAAATATAGGATGGAATGCTCCACAAAAGAATGTTTTTTCTCTAAATGGAGAGGGTAACCTTCCGTATAGAGATGCAAAAAAGCAAGCTTTACAGCATTTTAATGTCAGTTATATTAGTTCTTTACTCCAGAGGTCAGGTGGGAATGTAACAAAAGCCGCCCAGATATGCGGCCTGGAAAGACAATCTTTGCAGCAGATCATGAAAAAGAGTGGTATTAAATCGTACGAATTCAGAAAGGGTGCAAGCAATTAATTGCATCGCAATAAAATATTGCAAAATTAATAATCCTCCTAAATTATTAGTAATATCTGGAAACATCTCCCCAACTGTCACTTTATCTTTGCACTTTATTTGCCTGTATTTTCCCGAGTTTTGATCATGCCAAGCTATACAGAAAATAAAACACTATAAATTCCATAGGTTAGAAGAAATTCAAAAGATAAGCTGCATATGGCACAATTATTGATCTGCAATAAAGATCAAAACCGGTTGTTTCCCCTCCATCTAAAAAGAACCGTTAATCAAACAACCTGGTAATGCCTGTTGCTAAAGGCGATATCATGTAAAAAAAATATCGCTTTTAGCAAATAACAATTTTTTTTAGGTTAGGATGCTTTGCTTAATATATGGCTGATTTTTTAATAACTTACATCATAAACGCCAAAGACTATTTTAAGAAGAATTCTTTTATACATCTTTTGAGTAATTTTGCTTATTCTATTCTCCTTGGTGTAACCGGCACTATTCTTCTTACCATGTTCCTGTTAACTTTATTACCCCTTTTTTATGTGAAAGGATTCATTCCGTGGATAATAGCTTTTAATGCGGCAGTAACAGGCTATTCACTGCTGATCAGAAACATGGATCGTCTAGAGTTCAGGCGAATATCGTCCATGGGAGCAGGACTTTTAAATGGAATAATAAGCTGCGTGATACTAACGATAATCTTTTTCTATCTGGGATACGAAGATTTGTTTGGGAGATGGAGTCTTATATTTTGCTTAACAGTTGGTATTGTGTGCAGTGAACTGGGCGCAATGCTGGCAATTAAATATCTTAGGCTGCGCGAACAAGATCAAAAGTAACGGTTTTCTATTAAGAGCCGGCATTCAAAGCGTCCGAACAAGTTGAAATATTTTAAGCTTTAAGAATTGATAAAGAATTTTATTAACCATAATTTTTTTAAATACACTTCAGGAGGGAAGGATGAAAAAAAGATTATTTTTATCAGGGGTATTTGTTTTCTCCATTGCTGTCTTTATGACGTTTCCAAACGTTGTCTGCGCATCAACTGCAATATCTGCGGCCGAATACAAAGCCGGTGATATGGTGACCATAGAAGGGACCATTGATCCCGGTCAAGACCTTTACCTTGCAATCGCATCTCAAAAAACCTTTGCACCCATAGATGCCAAGGGTGTACATGAAATCAAAAGGTTCAAAAAAGATGAAAAGAAAAAAGAATTCACCCAAGATTCGACAATACCTGTTCTTTATTATATGCTGACCACCAAACCGGAAAAATTCGGAAAGGTGGGTAAAAAGAAATTCGGCGGCCCGTCTTTCTTTACCCAGCAAGGCAAAAGAGGTCTCTATGAAACTACCATGTTCAAGTTGTCAAAGTATGACGATCTTGATGAAGAAGCAAAAAGTGTTCTCGTAAACATCAAAACAGCAAAGGATTGGAATTTCTTTAAGTATGCCCACGAAAGCAATTATGGTATCAATACCATTGTCAAAGAAAAAACCAATGTTGGCAAAGTTACTATTTTTGCCCGGAGTGTTCTTGGAGATTATAATAAAACACATAACTACTGGGATAAGGGTACATCCATTGATCTGGATAAAAACACAGGGAAATTCAAGGCCTCTTTTAAATCTTTTCGTCATACGCCCCCTGATACCATGTTTGATGTTTATGTAAACGGTGTAAAATCCAGCAGTTATAATGTCAAGGGCAACGGCTGGTGGCTTAAACTGGGCGGCCGCTATATGAATCCTCTCTGGATTGTCATCGGCGCAATTCTGGTGAGCATATATTTTTCCATGATCGGCGCCGCCGGTGGTATGCTCATGGCAGCTTTCCAGGTCATCGTTGTGCAAACGGCAGGTCCCATCGGGATCAATGCCGCAAATGTGCTTCGACCATCGAACATGGCCCTGACCTTGTTTTCACCTTTGGGATCGTTCTACCGGTATGCGATTGTGGAAAAGCGTGTTGCCTGGCCGGTGGGTATTTCCTTTGGTTTGGGTATTTTTATGGGTTCCATATGGCTGGGGAAATATGTTGTTCAGTACCTTCCCATGAAGTCGTATAAAGAGTGGCTTGCAGTTGTGGTAGTACTCATGGGGGCCAAGACCCTTCAAGAGCTCACGCCAAAGGCTATGGAAAAAAGGAAGTCTATCAAAGCAATGGTGAAAAAGTTCAACGAAGAGATTGCAAAAGCCAAAGCTGAAGGGCGTGCTGCCGTGATGGGTAAAATCGAACCGGTCAAGACCGGTTTAACCAATTATAGCTTCAAGTTTTGGGGCGAGGAGTTTACGATTAACCCATTGCTTTTTGGTCTGCTGGGAATCGGCATCGGTATTGTATCCAGATGTTTTGGTATCGGCGGCGGATTTTTACTCGTGCCCGCCATGACCACCATAGGTGCACTCCCCATGTATGTGGCGGTGCCGATTTCTCTTATCGGTACCTGTTTCAGCAGTATTGGTTCTTTCGCTGGCTACCTGCTAAACAGCTATATGCCTGATATGGTGCTGATGCTTGCCATTATCATCGGTGGTTTTGTGGGCGGAATGCTGGGCAGCCGTGCCCAGAAGCTATTCAGTGAAAAAACCTTAAAGATTGTACTGGCAGTTACCCTGTTCTTCTTGTTTTTCCGATTTTTCAAGATTGAAATCTGGATATAATAATGGTTTAAGTAGTTTTTAATAATGTGAATGTGTTTTTTGCGTCACCAAGGCACGAAGACACTAAAAACATCCCCTTTGTGTCTTAGTGTCTTCGTGGCATTTTTATTTTGCGTTCAAGGTTATACAAATAAAAATGGAAGAATTTCTGGATATCATATGGCTGAAAGTATTGCTTCTTATTCAATGCCTTGTAAAATGCCTTGATTATATACTTGCCCCTCTTAATCATTTTGGACCTGGTGTTGTTATACTGGCTGTAGTTTTTGTGACAGTTGCGGCCACTAAATATTTTAGCAAAATTTATAAGACAAAACGATATGTTGAACTGGAAAAGAAGTTCAAGTATTGGTTTAATCTTCGAAAAGAAGCTTTAATGTGTGAAGATCCCGAAAAAGGCAAAGAACTTGCCAAAAATATTGATCAGGCCAAATTAAACAGGGTCTATTATGACTATTTTTTCGAAGGTCTTTTAAGTAGCCTGCTGACAAAATATCTACCCATTTTGATTATGCTGGCATATGTTAACGAGGCATTTAAACCTGATAAACTACTGAAAAATTTTGGCAGGGGATACATATTTAAATTTGTAAATTATAATGGTGAAGCGATTCTGGTCGGGGCTATTTTTTGGTTTGTTTTATCGATGCTGCTTGTCTATCTTATCTGGTTTATTACCGAAAAATTATACTTTAAGCATATGAAAACGAAAAAGCAGCCAGATTGAAAAGGGATTGAAGCCATCCTGTTTCTTTCGAAATGTCCACTACTCGGAAATAATCCAAGATGGGGTATATATACAATCAATGGTGAAAGGACTCAGTGATCTGCATAAACATATCTATTGGCTGTCAGATGTCCGCAGCTCGGTGTACAAGAACCTTCAAACCAGTTGGTGGCAATTCAAATATACTTGACTGATTTATCAGAATCATTTTCAAGGATTCTAACAATATTTTTTAAAGAGCGAAATATAAAAAATGAAGGGGGAAAAATGAAAAAAGGTTGTTTTAATCTTATCTTGGCGGCAATTTTATCTTTGGTGATTGCTGGAACGTCATACGCATTCAAATTTGATTTCCATGGTAAAATGTGGCAGACGGTCGGCGCAACCGACAACTATGGCGCTATGGCTCCGTCCCAAAAAAGTGGTCCAACAGATTACTTCAGTTATAACGGCGGCCTTAATACAAAAGGCATGAAAAGTGGGATGTACAATGTCATGAGCGAAAATGACGATGCCATCTTCGGCCTCACCAAGGCAAGACTCCGCTTTGAAGGGACAACCGATGACGGACTGGCCAAAATTGTTTACGGTCTGGAAGTGGGGACCATTAACTGGGGCGACACCAGAGCAGATAAAAAATTTGGCCTTTCCGGCGACGGAGTGAACCAGGAGACCCGGTTTGCCTATGCTGAAGTGGTCATGCCGGTTATCGCCGGGAAAATCCGGGCAGGTCTCCAGCCCACCAAGATCAATCACTGGGTCTGGACGGAAACCGCTGCGGGCCTCACCTACCATCGTAGTTTCGGCGGGTTGAAAACAATGGCAGGCTGGTACCGTGGTGAAGACGACGAGACGACCTCCAACATTAAGGGAGACAACGACTATTTTGTAATCAAGGCGGATAACAAACTGACTCCAAACAGCACGATGGGATTTTTCGGTATTTATACGGATCTGAATAAAGATAAAACAAGCCTTGGTGATGAGTACGATGGCGAATACTATTATCTCGGTTTAACCGGCAAGTACAAAAAGGGCGCACTTTTCGGCAATTTTGACTTCATCTATCAGGGCGGAGACATTGAGTTCGACAACGCTGCCATCGATGACCTTGACCGAAAAGCCTGGTTGGGCAATTTGACCGTTGGATT
>Ga0164318_10001145_pt1 | contig 22962 bp, 17 predicted proteins | sample GuaBasSedimGuay9_FD_113734 | JGI IMG/M metagenome (GOLD analysis project Ga0164318, IMG submission 113734) | Subseafloor sediment microbial communities from Guaymas Basin, Gulf of California, Mexico - Guay9, Core 4571-4, 0-3 cm | ecosystem: Environmental > Aquatic > Marine > Hydrothermal vents... | reverse complement strand
CACAATTAAAAAAGTAATTTTTTTCATAGATCATGCTAATTTGTTATATACTAAAGATAATGAAATAAAAGCCTGTTCTCTGGACTGGAAATTTGGTTTCTTAAATGAAGAAACAGGGTGTATTGAAGTGGGTTTAAACAAAGAATTATTAAGTGATGTTGAAAATTTTTTACTTGATACTCTCAATAAAGACAATAATATCAAATTTAAAATTGATATTGAGGCAGGAGATACTATTTCAAATAATGTAGTAAGTAAAATAAAAAATACAGTATCAAAAAGTATTACTAAAAGAACTTTTGTTTTTCCTGGTGAAATTTCTGGCATAGATGATATTAAGGATTATGGTGCTTATAAAATAAAAGTATCTATAGAAAATTATGATCAATTAGTTTATCAGTTCAAAAATAAAACTATCAAAGTTATTCCAGTTAATCAAATTGCAGGATATCCAGGTAAAAATGAGATATGGTTTCCCTTGCATCTTTCAATAAAAGAAGAGCCAGTAAATTCAGTATTAATATTTAGTTCGACCATAACTCAGCCCGGGTGGTTTAAGGCATTTTTTACAAAGCAGGTTTCCCCATTATTTAATAAAGGAGGGGTAATTGCTTATATCTTAACTTTTCTGGGAATCTTGGGAATATTTCTTTTTATTTATTATTTATCCATGTTCAAAAGTACTAATTTTATTTCAGAAAAGATGGATGATGATTTATTAAGTGAGTGGATGAAGTTTTTTGAGCAGCCAACAAAAGATAATCTATATAATTTATTATTAAAGCAAAAGGGGTTGTCGAGTAAGACAAATGCTATTGAAAAAATATTTTATAATATTTTATTTAAACATATGCGTTATAAAAGTCACTGGAGTAAATTTTTACAGGTACATAATACATTAGATGAACAAATATTATTAGAAAGTGAATCTAAAAAAATAGTAAATTTTAGATTTAAAATCGTCAAATGGTTGGAAAATTTCTTTACTTTGGAATATTTTTGGAATATAGGTAGTATTGCTCCTATGTTAGGGTTACTTGGTACTGTTATTGGAATTTCTCAAGCATTTAATCAAGTTGCTCAAAATCCGGATGTTCCCAAAGAAGTGTTGATAAAAAGTTTATCTAATGGTATTAATACAGCCCTTTATACTACAATTTTTGGATTAAGTTTAGGAATTCCTATGATGCTTGCTTATTATATATTAAAGAATAAATTAGATAAAGAAATTTTTGATTTACTTAATCAATTTAATCATTTCTTTTTCCTGAAAGATATTAAAAATGAGAATAAGGAGAAATAATTATGCCTTTTAAAAAAAATGAAGAGTTACGAAAAGGCGAATTAACATCAATGATTGATGTTATATTTTTATTACTTATATTTTTTCTGGTTACCTTAGCAGCTGGTATAAAGCCAAAAGAAGAAAAGAACTCTGGCATACCAGAGAAAGCAAAAAAAAGACCTCAAGTTAAAAATGCTGTTTTAGATACAAATTATACTTTAAAAATTTCTGTAACAGTTTTAGAAAATGATACTTCTGCCAAATATGACTCTGGAAAACGTTATTTGATATTTTTGTTAGATTCCTTATATAAACATGATTCTCAAATTTTAGAACAAGTACCTAAAAGAATAGCTGAGATAGAACTATTATTAAAAGATAAAACACTGGGTTTTACACGGAAAACTCAACTTCAGCAAGAATTAAAAAAATTAAAATCTTATTTGCCTGATACTTTGCCATCTCGTGAATTATATTTTGCAAATAGAAAAAAATTTGAAGCTGAATATAATAAAGTCCTTGAAAAAATAGAACGAAAATTTATGGAGATTGATAGTATAAATAATATTAAAAAAACAACCTGATAGAGTAAAAGTATTTTTAGATTTAGATAAAGATGTTTATTATAAATTTATAGTAGATATGAATGATTTGTATTTTAAATATAAGTTTAATAGGAAATTGAATATGACATCTCAAGACAATTTATATATTAATGTAAATTATATTGGTAAAGATTAAGTAGGGGGAGCATTTATGCCTTTAAAAACAAAAGAAGAAAATAAAAAAAGTGAGTTAACCTCTATTATAGATGTAGTTTTTTTATTGTTAATCTTTTTTCTTGTGACTTTAAGTATAGCTCCTAAAAAAAGTGAACAAGGAGAAAATATTAGAGTTATAAAGAGAGAAATAACTCAACCTAAAAATGAAAAAAAAGTGAGTGGAGCTAAGCAAAAAGTTGATTGTATTGTCCAAATTTTGAATAGGAAAAATTCTACTTTTAAATATGTTATAATTAATGGTCAAAATTTTCAGATTGCAAAACAAGTAATCAATATAAAGAAAAGCAATAAGTTGTCAGACAATAGTCCTAATTTTATTAAATTGATAAGTCAGCCAGGACCTTTTGGTCCAAATGCTTTATGTGATATTAATAGGCTTGCATCATTAATCAAAACAGGGGATAAAGTATCCATAAGAGCTCCAGAAATGCTTTCTTTTGAAAATCTGATTGAAATTTATGATCTGGTAAAGAATAAAAAAGCAACAGCATATTGGGGACTTGGTCCGATTGATAGTTTATGGAATTTGGAATTTTTTAAAGATAAATCAAAATGGAGTAAAAGTTAATTAGTAGGAGTTTATTATGAAGAGTTTAAAGATTTCTATATTAGTTTTTATAATTTTAATAATAATATCAGTGGTGCTTTATAATATAAACTATAGTTCTACTTCTTATAATATTAGAAAATATAGTATTAATTATTGTGTGCCTTTTCCATCAACAGACCCAATGTTATATTTAACTAATAAAGCATTAGTATGTTATTATAATAATTGGAACAATGTTTCAGGTGGAAAATTTAAAGACGCTTTTGATATGATTTTTATGAATGAACAACATTTTGTAGATCCAACCGGTATTTTTAGTTTTGAATTAACATGGAATGGTTCGGATGTCAAATATAATATTTTAGCAGTAAATGGAGTTGGTCTTGCTAAATATGTTAAAGAAGTTTTAAACAAAATTCAAGCTGCAGGATTTAGAGATAATGCTAATTTTAAAATTAGGGTTACAGTTAATTATAGAAGTAAATCTATAAATATTGTAGTACTTGATTTTAAAAATATATCCCCAGTTTCTGATGGACTTGTTGAAATGTATGATATTCTTCCAGTAAGACCTTATAAATTGATACCTTATTTACCTCGAAATGCTTATGCTAATTATCAAAATTTAAATAATTTTCCTAAATTAGCAAAAGTTATGAGTTTAGTAGAGCCTACAGACTAAAAGGAGTAAAATATGAAAAGGAAATTTATTTCTATATTTATACTTTTATCTTTTTTTACTTTTCAAAGTTTATCTCAAAATTTTATAAAAGAGACTTCTAAAAATTATAATCAGTTAATTGGTGAATTACAATCTTTATTAATTACACCTCAGATTGAAAATGTAGATAATCTTTTAAAATATGCTAAAGCATTGGATAATCAAAGAAATCAATTTAAAAATATTGAAACTAATACATTTGAAGATTTTATGAATAAAGTGTATTCTTGTTATATTAATTTTGCCAAAGGTATTGCTACAAGAAATGTAAGAAATTTTAATTCATCCATAGGCTTGATTGATAAGTTAAGTAAGCACCCAAAAATAAATAATGATTATCTTTTTAAATTATATTTGTTAAAATTATTTAATATTTATTATAAAATCAAATTAACAGATGAACCAGATGTGAATAACTTTTTTAAAACAATTAAAACCTTAAATACTATTCAGCCAAATGAAAATAATTTAATGGATATAAAAGAAAAGCTATCTTTATATGCTTATGCAGGTGCCCGAGAATTTATTATCTATGCAATAAATAACAATGATGATAAATTAATAGAAGATGTTAATAAAAAGTTAAAATCTTATACATTAAAAAATGATGAAATAAGCAAATATTACAATCTTTCATTTAAATTTATCGATTTAATTATCAAATTAAAGAAAAATTTGGGGGTAGGGTATTGTGGTGTAGAAGCTGGCATAAATTTTAAAGAATTAATAGATCCTTTAAAGGGAAAATTTGATATTGTACTTGATAAAATAAAAGATGAAGATATGAAAGACCAGTTGTTAGTTGAACGATGCTTTTTAGATATTATTTATTCAGCATTATATGATCAGCCTATAAATGTAAATAAAATTAATCTTTATATAAATACTATTAAAACAGAAAATTTAAAAAAAGAAATAAACCTTTTGATAAATTTGACAAACTTTTTTATTAACCTTAAAAGCGATACTAACCCAGATTTTAGAGATTTAAATGGTGTAAAATATTTGTTTTGGGATGGTTTTTTTAATTTCTTTACTTTTTTAACAACTGATGGTAATAATAAAAATGCTTTGAAATATTCTATAACCAAATTTGAAGATCTTTCTAATAATAAAAATTTTACAGGAATGTTTTCTGTTCAAGCAAAATTTTACTCCGCACTTACAAAAGCATTAAATAAAGAAAAATTTAATATCAAACTTGCTGATGAAGAAGTAGAACTATTAACAGATTTTCAAAAAAATTATTATTATGCTCTAAAAGGCATAGGTACATTGGATAGATTATCTTCTAATCATATGATTAAACAATTTGTAGCAAATCCATTGCAATATATGTCTTTATTATTACCTAATCAAGTAGAGCAAATGCTCAATTTCTTTAAAATTAATTTATTCAATAACTTTCAAGGCAAAGATGATGAGAAAATTAAACAAGTATTTGCACTTTTAAATTTGCTTTATTTGAGAGAACAACAAATGGAAGGTTTTTTAGCTTCTTATGCATTTATTTCTAATTTTAAAGGTGAAAATAAATATAAATGTAATGTATTGTTTGGATATTCTGCATTTCTTTTATCTGGAAAGTTTGGCAAAATATATGGGGTTGATAAAAATTTTACAATTCCTACTATACCGGAGCCAATTTCTTATTTATTAAAAAATCCTGTTCCTGATAATAATGATTATTATGCAGATTATAAATTCGTATTAATGAAATTATATCAATTACAGGGGAAAAATGATGATGCAATAAAAATAGGTGAAGAATTGTGTTCTAAAATTGGAGATATAAGAGGTTGTTATAATCTTGCAACTTTATATGAAATTAAAAATGATAAAGCTTCTCAAAAGAAATGTTTTGATAGAATAGTTACAATTAGTGAATCAGACAAAAACTATGGATGTGATGTTAAAGTTTATTATGAAAAAGCAAAAAAATATGGCGGACAATTTAATCAGTCCTATAATATTGAAAAAAATTTCGATAATATCGGCTTGAATGTTGCTGATTTACAATATTTTTATTCCTTTGCTATTCCTAATAGTTATGTGGCAGATTATTTAATATTAACATCTGGATTTATCCCTGATTTATTTTTCTATAAATTACCATTTGCAACATTCAGTTCAATGGTAACAATTACTTTTAATTTAAATGTATCTCTTCCTGAATGGCAACTTAAAGTTTATGAATTTCCATCTATGAACTTAAAATCAGAAAAATCATGTAAATCCTTAAGTGAAAAGATAGATTTAATGGCTGGACAAAATTATTTAATAAAGATACAAAATAACTCAGACTATTATAATTTTGGCAATATTTACAAGTTTACTAATAATGCTACTATCAATATTAATTTAATAAAAAAATCCAAACTTTCCTTGTCTAATACTTACAGTAACAATAATAATCTCCCATTGCTATTAGCTGTGGAAAAAGATAAATTAGCTATTTTATATTTAAACCCTAAAGAAAGAAATAACAGATATGTATTAACTTATGGCAATAAAGAAATAAAAATATCTGGTAAAATATTATTTGACCCAAAATTAATTTTTATCTTGAATCAAAATATTTATATCTATGATAAGGCAAAAGTAAAATTTATTGCATTTAATTCTGACTTGGATATTTTAAAAGAAGATAAGCTTTTAACTGATTTAAATAATTTAGACTTAGGCAATATGGTTTCTATATCAAATAATAAAAAGAATATTGTACTTATATCGTCATCTGGACGTGTTCTATATATCGATAAAAAAAGTATGACTATTGAACAAAGTATGTTAAAAGTATCAGATTTTTTAAGTGCTAAAGTATTTGACAATTTTGCTTATCTTGTTAAAGATAACCTGAAATTATATTTTATTTCACCGCTCGATTCTAAAAATGAGATAGAATTTTCAGGAGTGGAGACAACATTTATACCTCTTTCTTTTGATATAGATAAGGCTTCTTTTATTTATGTTTTTTCTCCCAAAAATAATAGTATATTAAAATTTAACTCCATAGGCGAACTTGTAGATAAATATGATTTAAAAAATATAAAAGGTAAAAATTGCAGATTAGTAATAAAGACTTTTAAAAATTCAGAGAAATTATTTTTATTAACTAATGATAATATTTTAGAATATAATTTTAAATGATGGGGGATAATAATTATGATAAAAAAGCTTTATTTAATTTTTCTTTTATTTTTTTCTATAAATATTCTGGCTAAGGAAACAGAAACTGCTGTTTTTAAGGTTATAGAAGGGCAACCTCTGGATTTATTGAAAATGAAAAGTTATCTTGAAAACAGTGAAAATATAATGAAACAAGATGGTATTGTGACAGTTGTATATGAATTTGTTAGTAATAATGGAGAAAATTCAAAGCCTAATGTTTATATCGATAAATTTAAACCTTATGCAGGTAATGAGGATTTTTTAAATTATATTTTAACTACTATCAAAACATGGAAATTTCCTGTAAAAGAAGCAAAGCCTGAAGGCAAATTAGTTTATCAGATTAATACAGAAGGAGCCATTAAGATTACTTTTGGAGATAATAAAAATGATATTTTAAAACTTAACAATGGATATTTCCTAAGAGCACCGATAGATTTAGTTATACAAAAGAATTTCTATCCTGAAAATATTGTTTCTGTTTTTCACAGACCTAAAGGATTTTTTACTAAATTAACATTGAAATTTACTATTGTTTTTGCATTAATTATTGTGGCTTTGTTATGGGTAACAGTTAAAGTTATTTTTAATACCAGAAAAATTGTACCTAAAGAATTTCCAGAGTTTTATTCTATTGTGACAAAGCTATGGGAGAATTCTATTTTAACTATTGAAGAAAATTTAACAATGAGCGATGCTAATATAAAAGCAGAACTGATTCTTGATCCTTATTCTGACAATATAGAGGAAGAAAAAGAATTAATAGCAAAAATAATTAATAAAATAGAAAGTGGTGAAGTAAAATCTAAAATATCCAACTTAAATCTTGGTAAATACACTCCAGATATAAAATTGGATATTTTAAAAGAAAAATTATCGATTATTTTAAAGAAATTAGAAGACAAAAGATTATCCTTGAAAAAGAAACAAAAATTGATAATTCAGGCAAATAGCGTTATCTGGCAATATTATTCAGTGCCATTTTTAGAAGTTGCAATAACGATATGTAAAAAATATTATAAATATAAAGCAGCTAAAATTTTCTATGCTGGTTTACAAAATCATATAACCAATAAATTTTATTGGTACTCTTCTAATGAAATAGATAGAGCGGTAACTAAGTCTGCTATAAGTGAATTAAATCAAATGAAACAGGGATTAGATTGGATCTGGACTATTTCAGGTATTGCTCCAATGATTGGACTTTTTGGAACTGTTATTGGTATATCTAAGTCATTTGATGCTATAAGTAAAGCATCAGGTGGATTAGAACAATCTGCTATATTAACATCATTAGCTGGTGGTATAAACGAAGCTTTATATACAACAATTGTCGGGCTTATTATAGGTGTTGCTTCTATAATTTTATTTTATTATTTTAAAGAGCGTATTGATAAATATAGTATTTTGTGGGAACAGACTGTGGTTTATGTAACACAAAAATTTTGATAAATTCCTTTTTGCATTAAAACAAAACAACTTGTTCTTTTTATAAAAATATATTATAATCTAATTGATGGAAAAGTATAAAGGGTATTTTTATGCATTATCTTCTTTTTTTATATGGGGAATTTTACCATTATACTGGAAACTTTTACAGCATGTTAATCCATTAATAATTATATCTTTTAGGGTAATATGTGCTTTTGTATTTTTCTTTTAATATTAAAATAAAAAAAGTATACATAATATTTTTACGATTTTAAAAAGTAGAAAGAAAATATTTTATTTAATGTTGACTTCCCTCTTGATTGGTGGAAATTGGTCTACTTACATTTGGGCTGTTATGCATGATAAAATTGTTGAAACAAGTATGGGATATTATATCAATCCATTATTAAGCATTATATTAGGTGCTATTATATTAAAAGAAAAATTAAATAAAATAAATATAATTTCATTTTTATTGGCACTTATTGGGGTATTTATTATAATATTAAACTATAATCAAATTCCCTGGGTAGCAATATTATTATCATTAATGTTTGCATTTTATGGATTATTAAAAAAAATACTTTATATAGAAACTATTCCGTCTTTGACTATCGAAACAGGTTTGTTACTACCTATTTTTCTTTTTTTAGTTTTTACTATAAAATGGATTGCAATATCTCCAATTTTATTTTATTTATTTTAGGAGGCGTTTTTACTGCTTTACCATTGTATTTATTCGTAACTGCCACAAAGTATATTGAATTAAATAGAATTGGTTTTACTCAATATATTAGCCCAAGTTTAAATTTAATTATAGCCATTTTTATTTTTCATGAGCAATTTGATTTTTATTATTTTATCAGCTTTTCATTTATATGGATGGGACTTTTGCTTTTCTCAATATCAACCATTAGACAGTATAAGGCTAATAAAAAATATCAAGTTTATACTTAAAAATGTTTTTAGAGGGAAAAATTTTTTTCTATAGAGTGATTTATATAGAGTTAATGTTTTCTTAATAGAAAAATAGTTTTTCCTTTTTGATGATTTATTTATCATAATTGAAAAACAAATATATAATAATAAAAACTTAATATATAGAATAACAAGGTTAGAAGGGTAGGGGAAAGATAATATGAGGATTAAAATCTCTAAATACTAAAATTAATAAAAAAATGATGTAAAAATTTAAATTTTAATAAAAAAAATTTTGATTTTAATAATATTTATTTATATTATAATATAAATAATGGGAAAGGAGTTTTTATGATAAAATTGCCAATTGAACAAAGTAAAATTGATGAAGCAAGGGATATTGCAAGGCAGATCGTTAATGATATGTTATGGTTATTTAAGGATTATAGTTCTTCAACTATTGAGCGAACAGTTGCACGATTTTTTGGGATAGACGGTGTAAATTCTTTAGATGTCCCTTTACCCAATGTTGTTATTGATAAGATTAAAGAGCAAAATTTATTAGAAGATGGATTTGTTTTTCATTTTTGTAATGCTGCAATTCATTTTGAACTGGGAGCACAGGAATTAGCTGAAAAAATAGCAAACGAAGATATTGATTTCAAGCATATTCCTATAGCAGATAAAGAACAAATATACAAAAAAGCAATGCAGTTTGCTCAATGGGGAATAAATAAAATAAATGAACAAAAGAAAAAAAGAGAAGATCTGCAATCCAAATATCCAAATAATAATAACCCTTTTATATATGTTATTGTTGCAACTGGTAATATTTATGAAGATGTACCCCAAGCTAAAGCTGCAATGCAACAGGGGGCTGATATTGTAGCTGTTATTAGATCTACTGCACAATCTTTACTGGATTATGTACCTTATGGGCCTACAACTGAAGGATTTGGCGGCACTTATGCAACTCAAGAAAATTTTAAAATAATGAGAGCTGGTTTAGACGAAATCATACCTGAACAGGGAAGATATCTATATTTAACTAATTATGCATCTGGTTTATGCATGCCTGAAATTGCAGCAATGGCTGCCTTTGAAAGACTTGATGTATTATTAAATGATGCTTTATATGGAATTTTGTTCAGGGATATAAATCCTAAAAGAACTTTATTGGATCAATATTTTAGCAGAATGATTAATGCTTATGCAGGAATTTTGATTAATACTGGAGAGGATAATTATTTGACTACCTCAGATGCAATAGAAAAAGCACATACTGTAACAGCATCTCAATTGATTAATGAACAATTTGCATTGATAACAGGGCTTGATAAAAGATTAATGGGGTTAGGCCATGCTTATGAAATAAACCCGGAAATAAAAAATAGTTTTTTATATGAATTATCACATGCTTTACTGGCACGAACAATTTTTCCAGAAGCTCCTTTAAAATATATGCCCCCTACAAAACACATGGATGGGAATATATTCAGAACATTTATGGTAAACTCAATGTTTAATTTTGCAGGGAAATTGAGCGGACAATCAATACAATTGTTGGGAATGCTAACAGAAGCAATCCACACTCCATTTTTGCAGGATAGATTTTTAGCAATTGAAAATGCAAAATATACTATGAATGCGATTGAAGATCTTGCAAATCAAATTGAAATAAAAAAGGACAGTTTTATAGTTAAAAGAGCGAATCAAGTTTTAGATGAAACTATTGAATTATTGAAAACAGTTGAAAAAGATGGTCTTTTTAATGCGTTAGCAAATGGGGTATTTGCAGATATTAAGCGTCCAGAAGATAAAGGAAAAGGTTTAGATGGCGTGTTCAAAAAAAGTGAGAATTATTTGAACCCTGTGTTAGATTACTTGAAAGTTAAATTAAACTTACAATAAACGAGGGATAAAGTTTATGAAAGAAATTACTGCTTATGGAGATAAATTTAATGATGGTAAGATTCAATTTTCTTTTACTTTACCTATAAAATGTGGACCAAAAGCAAAAGAAGGAGCATCACTATTATTACAAAAAATGGGCTTTGAAGAAGTTCAAATTGTCCATATGCAAGATTTGCATCAGGATTTTACTTTTTTTGTAGCATATGCTGTTACACAAACTACCATAAATCCAGATAAAATTCAAGTTATAGAACATGGAGCTCCTCATTGGGATAGAGTAGAAATAGATAACATAATTGAAACTAAATGGAAAAAACCAATTGTTGTTGTTGGTGCTTGCATAGAAACAGATGCGCATACAGTAGGAATAGATGCTATTTTAAATATGAAAGGCTATCATGGAGATTATGGTTTAGAAAGATATAAATTCTTTGAAGTATATAATATGGGTGCGCAGGTGCCTTCAGAAGAGGTTGCTAAAAAAATTAGAGAAGTTAATGCCGATGTGGTTTTAATTTCTCAAATTGTAACACAGAACAATTTACATTTAAAAAATTTGACGAAACTGGTTGAAGTTTTAGAAGCAGAAGAATTAAGAGATAAAGTACTATTAATCTGTGGTGGCCCAAGATTATCTCATAAAGATGCTTTGGAACTGGGCTATGATGCTGGATTTGGGCCTGGAACTGTACCATCAGAGGTCGCTTCTTTTATTGTAGATAGATTAATTTTAAAAGGGGAGAAATGAAAATGTTAGAAAAACCTATTATAACACCTAAAGAGGCTGTTGATTTAGTAAAAGACGGCGATTCTATTATGTTTGGGTCATTTCTTGTATGTGGAGCTGCAGAATTACTAATAGATGCTCTTGCTATATCGGATAAAAAAGATTTAACTATTATTTGTATAGCTACAGATTATGAAGATAGGGGAGTAGGGAAATTAATTACAGCTAAAAAAGTAAAAAAAGCTATCACTTCACATATTGGAACAAATCCTCAAACTCAAAAACAATATATAGAAAAAACATTAGAAGTGAATTTTGTGCCTCAGGGTACTTTAGTAGAACGTATAAGGGCTGCAGCAACTGGTATTGGAGGCTTTTTGACTCCTACTGGATTAGGTACTATTGTCCAGGAAGGGAAGGAAATAATTAATGTTGATGGGAAAGATTATTTATTAGAAAAACCTTTAAAAGGAAAATTTGCCTTTGTTCATGCAAAAAAAGCTGATAAATTTGGTAATTTACAATTTCATGGTTCAGCAAATAACTCAAATTTGTTTATGGCAATGGCTGCTGATATAACTATTGTTGAAGCAGGAGAGATTGTAGAAATTGGAGAAATTGATCCTGATTTTGTTCATTTGTCAGGAATTTTTGTTGATTATTTGGTAAAAGCTTGATTAAATTATTTTGGAGGTTTTCTCATGGATACAAAAGAAATAAAAATAAAAATAGCTAAAAGAATAGCACAAGAATTAAAAGATGGTTATGTCGTCAACCTTGGTATAGGTTTACCTACTCTTGTAGCAAATTATATCCCTAAAAATATAGATGTGATTTTTCATTCTGAAAATGGCATTATCGGAATGGGACCTAAACCAGAAGAAGGTAAAGAAGATAAAGATATAATCAATGCTGGTGGCGGATATGTTACAGTTTTACCTTATGGTGCCTTTTTTGATTCTACATTTTCTTTTGGAATTATAAGAGGTGGTCATTTAGATATAACTGTATTAGGAGCTTTACAGGTTGATCAGGAAGGCAATCTTGCTAACTGGATGATTCCAGGTAAATTAATACCAGGTATGGGTGGCGCAATGGATTTAGTTTCTGGTTCAAAAAGAGTAATAGTTGCTATGTTACATACAGATAAAAAAGGAAACTCTAAAATTCTAAAAAAATGTAATTTACCATTGACTGGAATTCATTGTGTTGATACTATTGTTACAGAAAGAGCGTATTTTGATGTTGATAAAGAACAAAAAAAATTAATCTTAAAAGAATACAATTCGGATTTTACAATTGAGGAAATAATTGAATCTACTGAAGCAGATGTTATTGTAGACGATAATGTAAAAACATTTTTAATTGAATAATATTCTCATATTGACTTTTATGAGAGTTTAATATATTTTTTTATAAAAAAGGACATATAATGGAGTATAATTTTTCTAAAGAAAGATTTTATAAGATAAAAAAACACTGGGATAATCAAAACACATATTCAATGAGAGATTTTTTTGTAAAGGATATTGAAATTAGTAAAATAACTTCATTAATAGATTCTTTAAAACAAAAATTTGATTATATCCTGGAAATCGGTTGCGGAGATGGAGAAGGCACCTCAAAATATTCTAATTTTAGTAAGAATTTTATTGCTATTGATTATTCTATGACAATGTTAAAAAAGGCAAAAGCTAATGTGAGCAATAAGAATGTATTTTTTATTCAAGCAGATGTAAGATATTTACCATTTAAAAAAGATTTTCAAGTTGATTTGATTATTTCTGAAAGATGCCTGATAAATCTTCCTTCTAAAGAAGAACAATATACGACGATTGATAAATTGTTGAATTTAAATAAAACATACTTTATCTTTGCCGAAGGTAGTAAACAGGGTTTAGATAATATAAATAAATTAAGAAAACTTTTTCAATTAGATGATATTAAAATGCCATGGCACAATATATTTTTTGATGAAGATGAATTATTAGATTTTTTAAAAAATAAGGTTAATATAATAAAAAAAGGAAGTTTTTGGTTTTATTATTTAAGTTCAAGAGTACTTCATCCAGCTTATGTTCAACCGGACAATCCAACTTATGAATCAAAATTTAATGAATATCCTTATAAAATTTATAAAGAATTGGAAGCATCTTTTTTTGAACAAATTGAAGAACCTTATTCAATAGGGCAAATTTTTTATATGCTAATTGAAAAAAAGTGATTATAAATGAGTTTAAAAAAATTGGCTATATTAGGTGGGGAACCTGAATTTAAAAAATTTGAATTATTAATAAAACCATCTCTACCTAATTTAAAAGAAATAGAAAAACAATTATTAGAAGTTCATAATAGCGTTTTCATTACCAATGGTATTTATAATAGAACATTTGAAGAAAAGTTTTGTGAATTTATCGGTAACAATCAAATACATGCACTAAGTGTTTCTAATGCTACAATCGGCTTAATAATTGCTCTTGCTGCTTTGCAATATTTATCTAATAAAAATGAAGTTATAACTACACCCTTTACTTTTCCAGCGACTGGCTATAGTATTTTGTGGAATAATTTGAAACCTGTTTTTGCTGATATTGATTTTGATACAAAAAATTTATCTCCTGAACATACTGAAAAATTGATAAATAATAATACATTAGCAATAATGCCTGTTTATATATTTTCTAACCCACCAGAAATAGATAATTTTATAAAAATAGCTAAAGATAATAATGTGTTTTTAGTATTTGATGCTGCACAAGCTATTGGGAGTAAATATAAAGATACATACTCAGGAAATTTTGGTGATATTGAAATTTTTAGTTTTGCTCCAACAAAAGTGCTTACTACTGTTGAAGGAGGTATGATAACCACAAAAAATGAAGAATTATATAAAATAATGAAAGCAATACGAGATGCTGGCAAGGTAGGGGAGTATGATTTTGATTATCTTGGTATTAATGGTAGGATGACTGAATATCAAGCAATTATAGGGCTTTATAATTTAAGTAAATTAGATTTATTTATTGAAAAAAGGAAACAAATAGTAGAAATTTATAAAAAATATTTATCCAATATACCAGGAATTAATTTTCAGATTGAACAAAAAGATTCAAAACTTACATATAATTATATGGTCATTTTTATTGATGAAGAAAAATTTGGATTATCACGAGATAATATTTACGAGATACTAAAACGTGAAAATATACAAACAAAAAAATATTTTTACCCTTCTTTAGTGAATATGAAACCTTTTGAAAAGTTTTATAAGCAAGATAATCAAAATTTATATAATGCCCTAATAGCTTCTAAAACAGGACTTGCCTTACCTTTATACAATACTATATCTGAAAAAGTAGTTAAAACAATATGCAATTTAATTATAGAAATATATAGAAATAGAGATAAAATAAATGGCTTATAATAATGTGTTATTAAAAAACATCCACATCTTACAATTTAATAAAAAAATAGAGATAAAAGGTCCTTTTGATATATTAATTGAGGATAATATAATCAAATCAATAAAAAATAAAATAAAAACAGATAAAAATATTATTGTAAAAGATTATACAAATAGAATATTAATGCCTGGATTTGTACAGGGACATACTCATTTATGTCAAACTCTTTTTAGAGGCATAGCTGATGATTTGGCTTTATTAGATTGGTTAAAAAAATATATAATGCCTTTGGAATCTTTCCATACTTATGAAACATTATATTGGTCATCTATTTTGGGTATAGCTGAACTTATTAGCAATGGCGTAACTACAATTATAGATATGGCAACAGCAAACTATACAGATGCAGTATTTCAGGCTATGGCAGATACTGGTATTAGAGGTTTTAGTGGTAAGATGTTTATGGATATAGTATTAGACAATAATTCTATTCAGCTAATAACAAAACCGAATGATATAATGAAAGATGTAGAATTTTTTGTTAATAAATGGCATCAAACTTATTCTGGTAGAATAAATTATATTTTGAACCCTCGTTTTGCGGTTAGTTGTAGTAAAGAAATGCTTAAAAATATTAAAGATATAGCAGATTATTTTGGTTTAAAAATTCATATACACGGCTCTGAGAATAAAAATGAAGTTGAATTAGTTAGAAAGAAAACAGGATTTTTTAATGTAGAATATCTGAATCATTTAGGTTTACTTTCTGATAATACAATTTTTGTACACTCTATCTGGGTTAATGAAGATGAAATAAAAATATTAAAAGATAAATCTGTTGTTGTAGCGCACTGTCCAATTTCTAATTTGAAATTATCTTCAGGAATTATTAAATTAAAAAAGTTACTTGATAATAATATTAAAATTATTATAGGTTCTGATGGTACTCCTTGTAACAATAATTTAGATATACTCCAAGAAATAAAAATTGCTTCAATACTACAAAAATATCAATATGGCCCAGATGCAATAGATACTTCTTTATTTGTTAAAATGATTACAATGGATGCTGCAAAATTTTTAAAATTAAATAAATTAGGTGAAATCAAAGAGGGGTATATTGCTGATCTGGTAGTATATAATCCAAATAAAATAAACACGGCTCCATATGATTCTGAAAAAATATTATCCCATCTTGTTTATAGCTCAAATAGTTCCAATATAGAAGCCGTTATAATTAATGGGAAATTTGTTAAAGATAATTATAAATTAAATATTGGGATTCCTCAAGAAGAAATTATTGCCAATGCAAATAAACAATATAATTATTTAAAAAGTAAGTTAAAATTACAGCCGTAATTTTCTATTTTGCTTTTATTTTCTTTAAAAAATTTATTATATATTAAGTTAATAGGAATAATTTGAGTTAAGCCATAATTTATAATTTCCAATTTTGTAATATAACTATTTCCATAATAAGGATATACTATTTTTTCGTCTACAGTAATAATAGAATCTTTATTTGGACGCAGTACATAGTCAAAATCAGCTAAAGTAGATTTTGCAATTCCCATAAGTTCAAAGTCTAATGTTTCATTATTTATAGCAAATACTGGAGCACCACTTAATCCTTTATTAAACAGAGCATTTGTTAATATGTAATTTTTATTTTTGTAGGGAAAACTAACTATACCCTGGTTAAGAGCCTGTAATCCTTTTGGATAACCTAAAATAAAAATATTATCACCCCATTTTAATAAATCAGAATTTCCTTTTTTTAGAGTAATAGAAAAAAAAGATGTGTTCATGTCTTGCTTAAGTTTTACCCCTAACAAAGCAATATCTAAAAAAGTATCTATAGCTACAATATCGATTTGGTTTGACATATTAGAAACATATATATTTTGCTTTTTTTTAATTATAATTCCGGTAACAAGATTAGATTTGTTTTTTAGATAAACTGTGTCTGGGAAATATACTATATGAGCGCATGTTAGTAAAAGCAATTTATTATCGTCGTTATATACTATTATAGAAGAGCCGGAGGATGTTTTAAAATCGGATTTCATATATTTATAGTTTTTAGGACTATAATAAATTATGTGAGGTTTATTAAATTCTATAAAATCATAATATACTATAGAATTTATTCTTGGAATGTAATCAAATGTTTTTTTTATTTTAGAGGAAAAATTTTTACTATTCAGGTAATTTATATAATTAGCTTGCTTTTTAAATGGGGAAGAGCATAAAATAAAGACAAACAATACAAGAAAAATATTATATTTCATTTTTTCTAATACGTTCAGAAAGAAGAATTAGATTTCTTAATTCCTCTTTATTATTGGCTTTTTTCCACAAAGATTCAAAATTTTTATTTTGTAATATTTGTGCAATTGCCATTAATGCCTGAAGATGGAAATTTCTTTGATCAATAGTACCAGCTAAAACAAAAACAATATAAACAGGCTTTTTATCATTTGCCCATAGAATTCCATTTTTAGAACGAACGATTAGTATTTCAAATTGATTTTTACCATTTATTATAAGATGGGGGATAGCAACACCATCTTTTATAACTGTTGAAGAATCTTTTTCTCTTTGGATTAATAAATCAAATAATTCATTTTCACTGCATTTAGTTCTTTTTGATAATTTATTAGATACAATTTTAAACAATGTTTTATAATCGATATTATCTTCAATATCTAAAATATCACAATCTTTAATAATTTTATCAAATCTATCTTCTATTATATCATCTCTTTGAAATAATATATCTTTTAATTCATTAGATAAATTTACTGTTTTTAGTTCTTTTGATGTTATTTTTTCAACAATATTTATTATAGCTGATTCATTTTGTACTCTTGATTTTGAATATAAAAAATACCATACAATTGATAGTATAAAGAAAAATAAAGTTATCAAAAGCGGAATTTTCCCCATTTCGATAATTAAAATTATGTAAAAAACAATGCCAGTAATTTGTAAATATGGATATAAAATAGTGTTAAATTTTGGTTTATAAGCTAATATGTTGCTTTCACGCATTAAAATAACAGATAAATTGTCAAAAGCAAAAAGAATTAACATCATAGTAGATGCGACTTTGACTAATTCTTTTATGTCTAAAAATGCTATAACAACAATCATAAATATTGAAGTTAATAATATTGATATAATAGGAGTTTGAAATTTTATATTTATTTTTCCTATAATTGATGGTAAAAGATTATCATTTGACATAGCAAGTGGTATTCTTGATGCTGATAGAATCCCCGCATTAGCAGTTGTAATAAAAGATAGAAATGCGGCAATTGTGAGTAGAATATAACCAGTATTCCCAAAAATGATTTTCCCACCATCTGAAATAGGCGTTAGTGTGGATATCATTATATTGGATGGCAATAAGCCAATTGTAATAGAAACTACAGAAAAATATAGAAGAGAAACAATAACATAAGCGCCAAATAGACCTTTAGGTATAATCTCTCCTGGATTTTTTATTTCTTCTGCAATAGAGGCTACTTTTGTTAAACCACCATAGGATATAAATATCATACCAGTAACTGTAAAAATTCCTTTCCATCCTGATTTTTTGAAAGGCAGAAAATGTTGAATATTAAATTTTTCAAATCCAAAAATAATGTATAATAATAAAAGCCCAATCAGGAACAATACCATTGTAGTTTGAGCTTTCCCAGATTCTTTTACACTAAAAATGTTTAATACTGTAAATAAAATAGTAAAAAATATTGCAATAATTTTGATATAAATAGGGGACTGGATACCAATTAGAGGCTCAATAAAGATACCTATTCCAATTAAGGCAAAAGCACTTTTGAGGCTAATGGATAACCAATTAGCAAAACCAGCGAATGTACCAAAAAGAGGGCCCAAGGTTCTATGTACATAAAAATATGTTCCACCTGATTTTGGCATAGCAGTTGCAAGCTCTGATTTTGAATAAACTGCTGGTAATAAAAGCATTGCTGCTATGATATAAGAAATAATTATAGAGGGGCCTGCTTCTTGAAAAACAATAGATGGGAGTACAAATAAACCGGAACTAATCATTGAACCTGATGCAAAACTAAAAATCTCAAATAATGTCAAAGTCTTTTTTAAATTAATTTTATCTTTATCTTTCTTTTTTGTCATTTTTACAATCCTAATTTTCTTTTAAATGAGGGATATTTGTTTAATATTTCTTCTATCTTTTTCTGATTTTCTTTGCTTTCTTTTTTAAGTTGCTCATATTCTTCATTTGTCATTATTTGTTTAAATTCGATTCTACGATTTTTCTTTCTGCCTGCTGCTGTTTTATTTGAAGCGATAGGTTTATCTGGACCATATCCTATAATTAATAATCTATCAGAAGATATTCCTTTTGAAATTAAATAATCCTTTACTGCTTTTGCTCGTAATCTTGACAAAACTATATTATAATTATAATCACCAGATATATCTGTATGCCCTTCAATTAAATATCTTAGATAATCTTTTCCTTGAAGTATCATAACAATTTGATCTAATAATGCGTAAGAATCTTTTGTAATGTTAAAACTATTAACTTTAAATTGTAATCCTTTTAATGCTTGTTTTAAAATTTTTATTTCTTTCTTTTTTGGAGCTGGGGGAGTATCAGGGCAACCATCATCATCAAGATAATTATTATATGTTTCTGGTGCTAAAGGGCATTTATCTAATGAATCTGGTATACCATCTTTATCTTTATCATATTCTGGGCAGCCATCATCATCTTGATATCCATCAATTGTTTCTGGTAATAAAGGGCATTTATCAAGTGAATCAGGTATACCATCACCATCATTATCATATTCCGGACAGCCATCATCATCCTGGTATCCATCAAAATCTTCAGCAAGTAATGGGCATTTATCTAAAGAGTCAGGTATACCATCGTTATCGTTGTCATATTCAGGACATCCATCAAGATCTTCAAAGCCATCTCTATCCTCAGCAGTTAAAGGGCATTTATCAAGTGAATCAGGTATACCATCACTATCATTATCATATTCTGGACAGCCATCATCATCTTGATATCCATCAAAATCTTCAGGGGTATTTTTACATTTATCTTTTGAATTTAAAATACCATCATGGTCATTATCTCCATCATAGCCAAATTTAAAAACAATACCTGCTGATACAGAGATACCATTTGATTTATGAGCAAGTACATTTTTATATCCTCTTACTCCTGCATTTAATACAAAATATTTTAAATCCAAGCCGATACCAGCAGAAAAAGACATTTCTTCATCTCCACCAAAAGAAGTTCCTAAATATAAAGGCATTACTCCATTAAAAAAATTATTTTGTATTCCTACTGACACTCTTGGTATTACACCATAAAAGGCAGAATTCCAAAAATTTTGCCGTACTGATGTAGAAAATATAAAAGACTTAGAAAGCCATGTATTTTTATTAAAATGAAAAATCTTTGAGTAGCCAAAATCTAAAGATAAAGGATATAATTTTAAAAGAGCGTCTTTCGTTTTTATACTATTATTTTTATTTTGAGTATAAATTAACAAATCTTCATTTTTATTGAATTCATTTATTACATTATTGTTAAAAAAAATCTTATCATTATAAATATTTTTATTCCATAGCATAAAACCTAATAAGTTTCTTATTGCAATACTAAAAACACTAGAGCTATCATACCAACTAAATCCAAAGTCCATTGCAAAACCATGCCCCGCAGGTCCAATATTGTCTCTTATTTCTTCACCAATAGAATCGGGGAGTGTGGAATCAGAATTTAAACTCAATTCCAATCCTGAAGATATTAAATCTATATAAGATCCTTCATAAACTTTTGTAACTCCCAGTGTATCTCTTATAACTATATTACTAAACTTCACATCAGCATAAGAAATGCCAACTAAATATTTAAAACTGAATCCAAAAAGACCATTTTCTTTGTTAAATATTGAATTTAAAGGTATATTTCTATAATCAATTGGTATTGACCAACCAAAAGAATTTTCTATTACAGCCATAGATTTTAAATAAGGATGTTGTAGATGCGCTTTCTGGTAATTTAAGTAATTGTTATCAAATAAGTTAGCTTCACTTGAATTGAAAAATAATCGTGAATTTGATACCAATGTTGATTTAAAAGCAAAACTCCCAATATTAAAAGCTAAAAGATCAATATTTCCACCAAAATTAAAAGTTGCATCATTTGTAAGACTTTTTATAAATTTTGTTTCACTGCCTTTTTTAAATATATTATCATGTTTTAAATATTTCATATTATAAAAATATAGTATTGAATTTGGAACAACTCCATTAAAATAATATCCGGATAGATTCATAACAAAAGAAAACTCATATTTATTGTTCTTAAATAATAAAATATTAGCAGGGTTAGATGATAGGGCGTCAAATCCATTTAATAAAGCAAAATTGCTTCCACCTGTTCCTATTGATGTTGCTAAATGATCATAAGAATAAGATAATGGCATTATATTTAAAATTAATATTATAAATAAAATTAGATTTTTTTTCATTTATTATAACCTCCATTAAAAATGTTAATTAATACCATACCATCTATTATAAATAATAATTTGCTTTAGCATTTTTGTCAATATTTAAAATTTAATCAGAAATAATTTATACTGAATAAAATTATATTATTAAATTTTTTGTATTAAATTATTTGAAAATGCTAATGTTTTATTTGATTTTTTTACTATGATTATTATAGGTTTTATTTGAATTATTTTATATTTTTTCTCATTAAGATCAACAAACTAAACTTAAAATGAAGAAAACAAAATTCTATTTATTTATTGGTTGTCATAAGATATATTATGTAAACTTGAATATTTTTAAAATATCTTTTATTGATCATTTATTCCCTTTTTATCCAATGTGTTCTACAATTTTATCTCTAAATACAGATAAAATTTTATTTGACAAACCAATTTATTTGTATAAATTAAGGGCTATGAAAATGTCAAATAATTTACTAACTCGTCTCAATAAACAACAAATAGAAGCTGTCACTCATATAGATGGTCCCCTACTGATATTGGCCGGAGCTGGTAGTGGAAAAACACGAGTTATTACCTATAGAATAGCTTATTTGATATCCAATGGTATTCCTTTGAGCAATATTTTAGCAGTAACTTTTACGAATAAAGCAGCTGATGAAATGAAAAATCGTATAAAACAATTATTATATTTGAAATCTATAGGTGGAATGGTTATTTCTACATTTCATTCTTTTTCTGTTCAGATTTTACGGCAATATATTTCAAAAATTGGATATAAAAATAATTTTTGTATTTATACTGAAACAGATAAGAGAAGTTTGATTAAAAAGATAATAAACCACAACTATACTAATTTGCCAGATGGATTTTATATGTTTTGTGAAAGAAAAATCAGTGACTGGAAAAATAATTTATTACTACCTGAAGATATAAATGATGATGATTTAAGAAACGAAAAAGATTTTTTTGCGTATGAGATTTATAAAAATTACCAACTTAATTTACAATCATTAAATGCCCTCGATTTTGATGATTTAATATTATTAAATTATAACTTATGGAAAACAAATAAAGATATTTTAGAAAAATGTCAGAATAGATTCAAATATATTATGGTTGATGAATTTCAAGATACTAATAAAGCACAGTTTGAACTTATTAAGTTATTATCTGATAAATATAAAAATATTTGCGTTGTAGGCGATGATGATCAAAGCATTTATAGTTGGCGAGGAGCTGATGTTAGTAATATTTTAAATTTTGAGAAGCATTTTGAAAATGTTAAAGTCGTCCATTTAGAACAAAATTATAGATCTACAAATACTATTTTAGAGGCAGCAAATTACATAATTTCAAAAAATACAAATAGAAAAGAAAAATTTTTATGGAGCGAACTGGGCAAAGGCTATGCAATAGATTATTTAATTTTATATGATGAAAATGATGAAGCTAATTTTGTTGTAAACAAAATTATTGAAATTTCTCAAAAATTTAGGCTACCGCTTGGAGATTTTGCTATT
>Ga0164318_10001144_pt1 | contig 22963 bp, 27 predicted proteins | sample GuaBasSedimGuay9_FD_113734 | JGI IMG/M metagenome (GOLD analysis project Ga0164318, IMG submission 113734) | Subseafloor sediment microbial communities from Guaymas Basin, Gulf of California, Mexico - Guay9, Core 4571-4, 0-3 cm | ecosystem: Environmental > Aquatic > Marine > Hydrothermal vents... | reverse complement strand
GTTTGCGCGCTTTTGAGTTATTTCCTCGTAGGCTATATTTCTGTCAATATTGCGCTCAGAATAAATATAGTGCACTGCGCTTATTTTATCCTTGCTGTAAAGCTGGCTGAACTCTATTTCTCCTGCATCTTTTTTGTCCATGAAAATTACTGGGTAAAGCATATCCACTACGAGCAAGGATCCGATAATGAATGATGCCGCAATAATGTATTTTTGCTTCCCCGTCAGATTCAGCCTGTTGATTAAAGGCATAACTGCCCTGTTAAAAAGAAGAGCAAATGCATTTTTAACCGGCTTTGCAAAAGCGAAAAACAGGCAGATAAAAGCAATCTGGGCAAGAATAGTATAAAGATTAATCGGGATGTTGAGGTATAGATTAGAAAACATCACAGTAAGCACAACAAAGCTTATGCTCAAACCAACAGACATCGCAATCCTTTCCAAAAAATCCATTTCCTCTTTTTTGAAGAAAACAAATGTTGAAATATACCCGGGAATAAAAAGCACAAGAGCGAGACCAAGAACAATGCGGACAATTCTATAGGCATAATAGAAAATATTTGCCTTGTATAATAGGAATATTAAAATCGTTATTGCCGCCAATGCAAGAATTTTCCTACGATTTAAAGAAACCATTGATTTTATCAATTTAATGCTCATACTCTCTCTTTGGATTTTTCTCCCATCTCTGAAATTCGGAATAATATCATCCAGAAAAGCGATATCCAAATGAAAAAGAAAATCCATCCCAGATGTGTGTGCGCGACCAAAAGAGCATCCTGACCATATTTAATCCCGATCAGAAACAAAAGCGCAATGCGAAATGCATTTGAAAAAAATGTTCCCAGAACGCCAAAGATAAATAATACTGCTTTGTTTTTCAGGGTTGTCTTTATGTCTCCGATTATTGCAAAAAATGCAGCTATGAAAACAGACATTGATGTTACCCCAGAGCAGAGAGCCCCGATAAATACATGGAATGTATTATCGCTCATCGCAAGAGTATAGCCGCCGGTTTGCTCTATAGAATATACTGAATATCCGAGCAGAGACAGTGCTCTTTCTGAAAAATAAGTCAGGACTGTAATAAGAGGCATATATATTTCTTTTAGGGTGTAGTCAAATACTCCTGACCTCATGAACTCTATCATCCCGGCAGGGAATAAAAGAAGCCCCATTATGATAAAAAACCTGAAAGAGAATCTCAAAAAAAAACTCTGCGAATTTATGAAAACAGAGAGTTTAGAAGCCATGCCTTTTTTCGTAAACACAATAATGCTAAATATGAAGTAAATCAATGAAAAAACAAATGAAATTGTTGAATTTATGTTCCTTGTATAAAACACAAGAAACAGCATGATTATAGCCCCTATAAAAAAACCAAACCCGTATTCCAAATCCTTCCTGTTTTTTTTAGTTTCATAATATTCATAGCCCAATATAAATACGCTGCTCAAAAACAATGCAAGAAAAGTCAGTATAATCTGGGCCTTATTGAAGTCTTGGTGGACAAATCCATGATAGCCCATTTCAAATATATATGTAAACGAGCCGATAAGCAGGATTATCCCAAGCAAAATCATTTTATTTATCTTTATATCAATCACATCTTAATATATTATAAACTCAATAACAAAAGATTTATATAATTATTTAAAATCCTCTTCTTTTCATCTGAAGACCGGCAGACAAAAGAAGAGCAAACACAGGAATCATGAATAATGGATATTCCGGTATTGCTGGTCCGTCTCCTTTAGATGAAGATGAACTGCTTCCGCCACTGGATGAGCCGCCATAATTCCAGTTTATCTTTTGCCCTTCAAGAGGATGTATTTTATTTGTTTTATTCTCTTCCATTGGCGTAAAATTTCCATTTCCTGTATTGTTGTCATTTTCATTATCTTCAATATCCCCCAATCTTGCCTGTGTTCCTGATTCATTGCCTGAATCATTAGTATTCAAAATAATATCTGCTGGTTCAGGAGTAAAAGAACCCGGTTTATTGTCGAGGTTTCCTTCTATTTCATTGGGCTGACCAATAAACAATCCTGTTATTCCTCCTTTAAATATTAAAAGTGCAAACCCTGCCAGTAGAACTATAATTAAGCCTATCATTCTATTTCTTTTCATATTCCTTTCCTTTCCTATATTTTATCAGTTAATATAATTATGTTTTTATAAATATTTGTATTTTACTCCCTCGAAGTAGAAAATATAGTATAATAAAAAGTTTATAAGTTTACTTTACAGTTCTTAAATTAATATGCTTTGGTTTGTCTTCGCTTTTTTGACTGCTTTCTTTGAGTCAATGAAAGCGATTTTCAGCAAAAAAAGATTCATAAAAAACATTGATGAATATGTCGTAGCATAGGCATTTAAGTTTTCCGCGTTAATATTCATGCCGCCTGTCCTGTTTTTTATCCAGATGCCTCTGCTGGGAGATCGTTTCTGGGAAGCAACATTAATCCAGGGCGCGGTGAATATTGCAGCTACAATCCTTTATACGAGGGCTTTGAAATTGTCTGATGTTTCCATCATCCATCCGATGACCGCTTTTAGCCCTCTTTTTCTTCTCCTGACAGCGCCTATATTTCTCGGCGAATTTCCCGATGCCGGTGGATTAATTGGAGTTCTGCTGATTATTGCAGGAGCACATTGCATGAACATAAGCAAATTCAGGGAATGTCTTTTTGCTCCGTTCAAAGCGCTGTTGAAAGAAAAATGTCCCTGGCTGATGCCCATTCTTGCATTTTTATGGAGTATATCGACAAACTACGATAAAATAGGAATTTTAATTCCTCCCCGCTTTTCTGGACGATTTTCTCTAATTTTTTTCTTGCGATATTGCTGTTTCCTATAATGACGGCAAAGTCAAAAGACATAAAAAAACAAATTTTGCCAAACATCAGCGTGCTGGCTCCTATTGGTCTGGCATCTGCATTAGTGCTTTTTTGCCAGATGATTGCTTTTAAGATGATCTTGGTGGTCTATGTTTCTGCCATAAAAACTACATCCGGGGTAATAAGCGTCCTTTTAGGATACTTGTTTTTTAAGGAAAAGAACATAAAAGAAAGATTGCTTGGCGCAACAATAATGGTGATTGGAGTTTTGTTTATTGTCTTGCTATAGCGCTATATTTTGCCATAAATAAAGTTCATAACGATAAATATAATTTATTTGCGGTAAAACAAATAAAATTAAGCAGACCAGAATAAAAATCAGCAAGATAACTGGGAAAAATTAAGTATTGGTGATGCATCCTGCATGATTTGCATGGCACTATTTGAGGAGTTCATCAATTCCTTCTTCAAGGCTGTATTTTGCCTTAAATCCGATTATTCTTTCTGCCTTTGATGTATCTGCAAGCGTGTGCATCACGTAATTTTTAATAGGGTTTGGAATTATATGCTCTGGTTCTATATCTGTGCCGAGTTTTTTGTTCAATATTTCAATCATTTCATTGATTGTGTATGATTTTCCTGTCCCTGCATTCAGTATATACCAGACTCCTTTCTTGTCTTTTAGATAATTCATAGAAAGAATAAATGCTTCGACAATGTCATCAACATAAGTGAAATCTCTTGTCTGGCTCCCGTCGCCATAGACAATAGGGGGTTTTCCTTCTTGTATGCTCCATAAGAATTGAGACACAAGATTTGCATAAGTTCCTTTTGATTTTTCCTTTTTGCCATAGACGGCAAACAATCTCAGGTTAATTACGCTTACCCCATGCAATTTAGAATACAACCGGCTGAGCCGCTCCATATTATGCCTTGCTTCTGTATAATAATCCGTTACCAAAACTTCCATTTTCTCGTGATGTCTTGGTTCCTGCTCTGCATAGACAGAAGAAGTGGATGCAATTACAACAGGTATTTTATCTTTTTTTGCCTTCTCAAGCAGGTTTATATACCCGTTTATTGCATACCCTACCAGTAAAGGATTGTTCTTGTACATTGGTGAAGAAGAATACACACCAAGGTGATAGATTCCGTCAACACCGTCAAAAATCGCATCATTTAAATCAACTTTCATTACATTGGATTTAATGAATTTTGCTTTTGAATTAAGATTGTTCTCTGAACCACTATGAAGATTATCTATAACTATAATTTCATTTCCTTCTTTAATCAGCCTGTCTGTTAAAGTAGAGCCGATAAAACCCGCTCCGCCTGTTACTATATATTTTGCCATAATTTCATCTATTTAATATAATCTATAGTTTTTAAAAGAGAAAGATATATAAATGTATGCCTTTTACCATTCAAGCGTAGTAACATAAAAATCTATCTTAATCCAATCTACGGAACCCACATGATTTTTTTCTTGTTTCCCTGCAGTTTGTGCAACAAGAAAAAAATTCAGGAAGTAGCGCCTATCGCAGAGAAACATTCACGATTACTTTTATGCCGCGATATAATATCAAACGACGAAATTTATATAATCAATGTTTATTCGGTGAATGGCCCGCAATATATTTTTTTGAATCGCAAAGGCAGGAAATAATATATTATGATTATTTATATGTGCTATAAAATCATGTGCTTATCCTCAAACCTACAGAAGCCCTATCTCTTTCTCTAGGTTCCTGTGCCTTCCGTGGATTATTTCAACTCGCTCCTCCAGTATACTATTGATCCTGCAACAAGAAGGCTTGCATAATTTATGAGTCTGTCAAGTATGGCAATTGATGCTGAAATATTGATGCCGTAGCCGAGAAACACGAGCACTCCTGCAACAGCAAACTCAACCACGCCGAGACCAGCAGGCGTCAGTGGAACAGAAGTCAGGAAAGATGAGAGGAGCGCTACAAAAATAACGACAGGCAGAGGTATGTCAATGCCAAGAGCATATATTACAAAATGCATTCTTAATATCTCTCCTGCCCATACACTGAATGTCAATGCTCCTGTTACAGGCAGACTATGGCAAGGAACCGATTTCCATAATCCATGCTCAAATTCACAGACTGCATTCTCAAATTTTACAGGCAGCAGGGAGATGATTCTTTCCCTCTGGTGCTTCAAAAATAAGATCAGCAAAAGCGCAATAAAAAGAATCCCATATCCATATTTGATTACGTTAAAAACATCGGGCGGAAACATCCCTTTAAATATCATAAAGCCGCTCAATGTCAGCATCGCAATTAAGCATACTGTATCTGCTAGGCGCTCAATGACAACAGTTCCAAGCACCCTTGATATTGTAATCATGTAATTCTTTTTCATCAGGTATCCTCTGTAAATATCCCCGAGTTTCGCCGGGATAAGGCAATTGACAAAAAACGACAGGAACCATATTTCACTGATATTCTTCAATGTTCCTTTGAAATTGATATTTTCCAGCAGATATTTCCACCTGTAGCACCTGAGAAAAATAGAAGCATAATAGACGAACAGAGCAATCCCCAAGTACATAATGTTTGCGCTTTTGATTATCGAGATGGTTTTTCCAATATCAATCATTGTAGCAAGAAGATACAGGACCGAGCCGGCAACAATGAAAGACAGGATTGTTTTTTTGCTCTTCAATTTTTTGGATATGTTCACTTTCCCTGCATTTGCCATTTTCTCATTATTAAAATAAATAAATCATTTATAAAATATTCTCTCCATGCCTGTTGAAGATTCAAAGCATCTTGATTATGTCAATCATCCTGCAGGAATAGCCCCATTCATTATCATACCATCCGCCGATTTTCAGGAATTTTCCGTCAATGACTTTTGTCAGTTTTGAATCAAAGATGCATGAGGCAGGATTGCCTACAATGTCTTTTGAAACAATCGGGTCCTCTGTGTATTCAAGAACCCCCTTTAAATTATGCTCTGAAACGCTTTTGAACAGGGCGTTCACTTCCTCTGCTGTAACCTTCTTTTTGAGATTGCAGACCAAATCTGTAAAAGAGCCGTCCGGCGTCGGAACCCTTAAGGCAATGCCGTCCATTTTTCCTTTCAGGGAAGGGATTACATTTGCCACTGCCTTTGCCGCCCCTGTTGTCGTCGGGATGATTGAAACAGCAGCGCTTCTTGCGCGCCTCAAATCACGGTGAGGTGCATCCAGCAGTCTCTGGTCCCCGGTGTAGGAATGGGCAGTGGTCATAAAACAGTTTTTAATTCCGTAATTGTCTTCCAGCACTTTTGCCATAGGAGCAAGGCAGTTTGTCGTGCATGATGCATTGGATATTATATTGTGCCTTGAAGAATCATAATTATGCTCATTGACTCCCTTGACAACAGTAAAGTCAATTTCACCACTTGCAGGCGCGCTGATAAACACTTTTTTTGCCCCTGCATCTATATGCTTTTGCGCTCCCTCTCTTGTCCTAAAAAATCCTGTGGATTCGACCACAATATCTGCGCCGATTTTTCCCCATGGAAGTTCAGCAGGATCCCGCTTTGCAAAAACGTGCATCTTTCTCCCGTTTACTGTTATTGAATCTTCATCATATGAAATGCTCCCTTTGAATCTGCCGCAGACAGAATCATACTTGAGCAGATGAGCCAGCGTCTTTGTATTTGTTAAATCATTGAGCGCAACAAATTCAATATCCGAATCATTAAAACCTGCCCTGAAAACCATCCTGCCTATGCGACCAAACCCATTTATCGCAACTTTTTTTACCATATAATTTAATATAGGCTTTTTTATCTTTATAAATATTTCCCTTCAAATAATATCATGAAGATATACATTTCATGCAATGGACTGGGATTAGGTCATGTAGGACGATCCCTTGCGTTTGCAAATATGCTAAAAAAAAGGGGGGATGAAGTGATTTTTGCATCATGGGGGCCTGCTGTGGATTTTGCAAAAAAAGAGGGATACAAATGCTATCGCCTCCCGAACATTGACTGGTATGACAGGGAGGATGGGTCGCTTGACTTTGCAAAGACAATTCTTTACAGTCCTGCGATTATAGCAAAACTGCTAAAATTAATAAGCAAAGAAAAGCAAATTATCCTGAAAGAAAAACCCTCTGTTATTGTTTCCGATAACAATTTTGCTCATATTGCAGCAAAAAAAATAAATGTCCTGTCTATCTTCCTGACGCATCAGATAACATTCAGGCAGGCAGGAAAAATATTTGACAAAATATTATGCATGCTCCACAAAAGCAATTTTTCAAGAGTGGATAAAATGTGCATAAATGATCTTGAACCTCCAAACAGCATATATCCTCTTTCTGTCCTTAAAGGCAAAAGAGGAGTTTACGTCGGACCTTTGATAAGGAATGAACCGCCAAAACAAGTCCGCAAAGGGAAAAAAAAGCTCTGCTTTATTCTTATATCCGGACCAAAGCAAAGCCCTTATGCCTTTGAAAAGGAAATCCTGAAAATTGAAGGAGAGTTTCTTAAAATGAAAGAATGGGATTTCATAATAAAAGCCCCGTCAAAAATCCCGGGCAAGTCAAACATAAAATATGTCCAGTGGCTGGATGATATATATAAATACCTGAGCAAATGCGATGTGTTTGTGTCCCGAAGCGGATATTCCACAGTGTGTGATGTGCTTGCCTATGCAAAAAAAAGCATACTGATACCTCAGATTAATCAAAGCGAGCAGGAAATAATTGCAGAGCATCTAAACAAAAAGCATCTTGCTGTCGCCCTTGAGCAAAAAAAAATGAAAAATCTACCGGGGTTAATCAGGCAATTGCGCAAAGACAGGCAGATGGAAAAAAACCTTGAAACATTCTCTGAACTGATAAAAAAAGATAGCGGGGCGCAAAACATAGTCAAAGTCATTGACTGCTTGGCACATAGGTAATCTTAACTCTCTAAAAAAATTTCGCAGGCGAACCCTGCGCAAATTTAGACAATGAATCTTCAAAATCAATCCTGGAATTGTTTGTAAAACTAAATAAAGAATCAAACCAGACAATAGCGATGGTCGATCACGAGGAATGGCACAAAAAATACATCCAAAGAATTATTTACTTAAAGGATGGGATGATTGAATCATCATAATATGACAATTGTGAAAATTCACAGGATATAGAAATGCAAGAATGCCAGAAAATCAAAGATTTTTTGCATATTCAACAAATTGAATAGCCGGATAGAAAAATAATTTATTTTCTTCTTACCCGTTCCTGTGGATTATAAATACCTTTTTGCATCATCCAGTTTAATTTTTCTTGTAAACTCTGCTGTTGCCGGCTTTCTTCCAAAGCAGACCCCGAGAGATTCATGCAGGTCAATCTGGTCTAAATTAACTGTGTTTTGCTTTATTGCCTCTTTTGTGTCCATGTATTCAATGACGCCGTTTCTTATGCCTGACACAGTAACCCCAAAAATTCCCTGCATCAGCAAAATCACTGCTCCTGCCCCGGCTTCCTTGCCGAAATTTACATCATATCCAGAAGAATCGCCGCACCTGACAAGATGGGTCGGGCGAATTACCCGGATTTCCGGTATTTCATATTGGTCTTGGATATACATATTTACCTGCTTCATAAATTTCTTCATTCCCGGGTCGCTTTTCATTCTTTTTTTCAGTTCAGATTCAATTCTTTTTCCCGCGCCCATCATAGGGTAATGTCCGAATGCGTCCGGCTCTTTAGTTTTATCCACCAAAAAGCCCCTTTCATCAACTTCATCTTTTTTGGAGCTGCCTTTTAGGGCTTCAGAGGTAACAATCAAATAAGTTCCTGCTTTCACATCAGAGTTCTTTATTCTTGCACTGTACTTGGCAAATAAATCATCATAAATAATATCAAAATCGGGAACAACTTCAGGGATTATTATGCAATCTGCGTCTGCGGCAATTCCTCCCCGAAAAGCGCTGTGGCCTGTGTATCTCCCGTAAACTTCCAGAATCATTATTCTATTGTGGCTTCTTGCAGTTGTTCTTAAGTCCCCTGCCATCTTTGAAATGGCATTTATTGTAGAATCCCCTCCTACACTGTATGTCTGCAAATCCAAATCCATTGTTTTTGGAGCATGGTTTACAGGAATGCCGTTCTTTAGCAAATCCAGGGCAACTGCTCCTGTATCATCTCCGCCGCTGACTACCAGAGCATCAATAGAATGCTTTTGAAGTCCCTGTTTTATGCGGATATATTTTTTTTCATCCTTTATTTTTGAAATCTTTACCCTTGAATGCCCTGCTTCAGAACCTGCAATATTTGAATGAAACGATCCTGTCCTGATAGGATCCAAGGTTATCAATTCCCCGTAATCAAAATCTTTGAGATTGTACAGACCGGCATACCCGTTTGGAATAACAATAGTTTCTATGCTGTAATGGTTCGCCATCCCGCTAATTCCTTTGATGACGGCATTAAGCCCCCCGCAATCGCCGCCACTCGTGATTATTCCAATTCTTTTAATTTCCATATTTCATAATGCAGCTAAATTATAAAAACATATTCTTCAATATATCGCAGTACAAAAGTAATGCAGGCATATGGTGCGATGTATTCTCAAATGCAATTGCATTGCCTGTTATGCTAATTGTATCTTTGCATAATAAATAATCGCAAAATTGCATTCAAATTTTGTTTTTCTTTTCTCTCCTGTTTTTCTCAAAAATTCTTTTTCTTCTTCTATTGTTTTTGGCGCACTTTTGCATCTGAAATTCTTTGATGTCTTTAATTCGATTTTTTTCATGGTTTATTCTGGATTATTAACGATATGGCGGTAATTTGCTAAGCGAGTATGAGGGCAAACCAATCCAATAACCAGCGGCTTTCCTCCAATATTTTTCAGAGAATGGGCATAACCCTGAGGAATAATAAAATATCATTCAACTTTACCTTCTTTGGGATTCCTAATCTGATTTTATAGGTTTGTTCTCTTCAAATATTGCTTTACCCGAATATATTAAACCTTCGCCTGACGAAATATAATAAAATTCATAGCCTGCATATGGACATGAGCCTGCGCCCGCTTGCTAATTTTGGCGGCAGGATAACATTCAACAACTCCTTTAACAACCAAAGCATGTCTTGTTCCTGCAATATAATCAAGTTCCGACTCACTTAGCTTATTGCCAAATTCTCGATATTCACAGTGTATATGAAATAATATCTATCAAATATTTAAAACAGATTATGCATATGGTCTTTTATTAGGCATAATGCCGCATATAATATCCCGATGCTTTATTTAAATATTTTTTAACTCCTGTGGTATTTCTTCCCATTCATTATAGAAAACCCGCGATAAATCTGCTCCATCAAAAACAGCCTTGCCATCTCGTGCGTGAAAGTCATTCTTGAAAGAGAAATTATCTTGTCTGCTTTTTGCAGGATTGATTTGTCCAGCCCATCAGGACCCCCTACAACAAAGCAGATATTATTGTTTAAATTTTTTTTAAGAAATTCAGAAAATTCTGTTGATGTAAATTCCCTGCCATGCTCGTCAAGGGCAACTATGAATAAATCTTTCGCTTTTTCAAGAAGAGATATTATTTTTTCGCCTTCCTTTGCCTTGCCAAAATCCTTTATTTCAATTAATTCAACTCTCCTGTTGGACATTCTTTTTTGATATACATCAATTCCTGCTTGTATGTATTTTTCTTTTATCCGTCCAACTGAGATTATTTTTATATGAGGCATAATAGTATTTTGCAAGATTTATTGAACATTGTCAAAGCAATTTTTTGTAAAATTTTCATCTATAAATATGGATTCATTGCATTTTTGCTTAAGATGCCAGAAAGGCCCTTTTTTGAAATATGCCTGTTCTGCTCTTTTGCCTTTTTCCTGAACTGCTTCTATTGCCGGGGCAAAATCACCATCTCCGCTTACTAATATAGCGGTATCATAAGCATCATTGTAAGCCAATTTTACCGTATCTACAGCAATATGAATATCATCCCCTTTTATTGCATATTCATATTTTGTCTTATTTTTATTGAGCCATCTTTTCTGCAATCTGCATAAAACGAGATTTAGTTCTGGTGTTTTCCTAAGTTTTTCAAAAAATCTCTGTTGTTTGATGTATTTTTCATTATATTCCTGTTTATTCAAGGGAGCATTATAATAATATATTCTTATTGATTTTCTATTCTCTACGCAAAGTTTTTTTCCTAATTTAAGAAAATTAACTTTCTTAACATTTATTTCCATGTTATTGAATGATTTTAGACTAAAATAAAAATTGCTTCCATCGATAAAAATCATTACTCTTTCCATAATAATAAAACATAAAACCTATCGTTGCCGAAGCAATGATAGGGAGCATATACTTATATTTAACACATATTTATTTAAACATTTCCAATTCAAATATCAAATCTCTCATTTACGGCATTTACAATGCTATTGTGCACTTCATCAACATTCCTGCTGCCGTCAATTACAACAACATTGCTTTTTGTTTTTGCAAGCTCAAGATATTTTTGCCTTGCCTTTTTCTGGAACTCAATGTTTTCAAAAATCACTTTGTTTTCTCCACGCCTATTAAGAAAATCTTCAATTTCAGCATCTATCAAAATAATCATGTCCGGCTCAATTATGCCTTTGTTTATTTCTTTCAGCCATGTTTTATCGCATCCCTGGAGGCTCTGGTACACGTAAGATGTATAGAAATACCTGTCGCTTAAAATGAAGTCGTACTTATCCATGCCAGGGATAATTGTGTTCTTTATGTGGTCAATCCTGTCTGCTGCAAAAAGAAGGGCAATTGCTTCTTTGGGAGTGCTGTTTGAACGGATAATTTCCCTTATCAATATTCCTATTGGTTTTTTCTGCGGCTCAGCAGTTAAGAGAATGCTTTTAGTTTTGGAAGAAAGATATTTTTCAAGCAGTTTTACCTGGGTTGTCTTCCCGCTTCCGTCAATTCCTTCAAATACTATGAATACCATTTTTAAGGGCATTTCTTTGCAGTTCTGCGATTTTCTGGCATGCCGCTTCACCTTGTTTGATGATTTTTTTCATATCATCAACAGAGGCGATTCCATCCATCTGGAGAAGCGTAATTTCGCCGAATTTGGGCATTATTGCAATAGGAGTATCGATTGCATCTTCTGCATCTTCTTCTTCTTTTGTAAGATCCACCAGTATTTTTCCATTAGCTCTTCCTACAGCTACAGCAGAGACAATGTCTCTCATGGATATTCCTGCACAAGCCAAGGCAAGCGCAGCTGCATTAATTGCAACAACCCTTGTCCCGGCATCTGCCTGAAGAATCTGCATATCTATATTTATAAGGTATTTTGCATATTCTTCCAGAAATATTGCCGGCTCAAGAGATTCTTTCACAACTTTTGAGATCTCAACAGACCTTCTGTCATATCCAGGTCTTTTTCTATCTCCTTCTACAGAGAAAGGCAGCATATTGTAATTGCACATTATAATGCCTTTTTCTGCATCCTCCAGGTGTTTTGGTTTTACATCCTGCGGTCCGTATGTTGCAGCAATGACTGCTGTTTTTCCCATTTCAAAATAACATGAGCCCAATGCTGATTTTACAACATTCAATTTTATTTTTACTGATCTGAACTCATCATCTTTTCTTTTATCACTTCTCATAATATCAACTATTTTAACTATCATTTCCCAAAACCGTGAAATCCAAATCCTGTTCAACAGAATAATAATAGTCTGCTGTGACCTCTATGATTATTTCTCCTGTCATATCAGCAGCATGGACTACTGTTTCCCCTTCTGCAAATATATTCACTATGTTTGGTCCTGCAAATGCAGTGCTTACAAGCAGCAGGGCAATTGCTGTTGCTATAATCATATCATTTCTTGTTTTGGAGTGCATATTCTTTTTTTTCTTTCATCTTTTTAAATCTTGACTAATCTATGCCTGAATCAAACATACAATTCATTACTGCAACTGGTTTTTGTTTGCCTGAAAAACAGGCGCTGATGAATATTTTCAATTATATCTATTGCGCTTAGCCCGTATGAACACTGCATAAATGCCATATCTCCTGCTTTTCCGGAAAGTTGAGTGCCTGCGCATGCGCACATGAAAGAATCATCGCAAAAGCAGTAGAATGCAGCGATTATTCCTGCCAGAACATCTCCTGTCCCCCCCGCAGTCATTCCTGCATTTCCTGTCCTGTTCTCTTCTATTTTATTTTTCTGGGCAATCAAATCATGATTTCCTTTTATCACGACGACACCGTCAAAATTTTTTACAAATGAATCTGCCTCTTTTCTTATTTCGTTATTTTTTCCCTTCAGGTCAGCAAGGTATTCAAATTCCCTTTTATGAGGGGTTATTATTATATTCTTTGTGCTTTTGATTTTGCATTTTTTAAATGCTTCAATCCCGTCAGCATCAATTACAAGCTTTTTGTTCGGGTATTTTTTGCAGATGCTTTCTATTACGTCCTTTGCAAAACCAATGTTCTTTTTGCCAAGACCGTTTCCAATTAATGCAACATCAAAGGATTCTGCTAATTGGGTGATTTTAGAGACTGCTTCGTTATCATATTTCTCAAACTTTTTTACAATCAATTCAGGAGACATTGAATTTATTGAAAAGCCAACTTCTTTTTGCGTTGCAATTGTAACCAAATCAATTCCGCACCGGAGCGCGGCAAATCCGCACAAAGCCGGTGCCCCAACATAATCCGGGCTTCCTCCGACAATCAAGAGCTTTCCGTTTTCCCCTTTATGGCTCGTCTTTGTTCTGCTTTCTATTATCTCCTTTATTTGTTTGAGTTTATCTTCCATATTACTTTCTTTTGATTATTATCCCTTCCACACCTATTTTTGAAACAATCGTTTTTGCGCCTGTTGATTCAAGCGCTGTTTTTATGTTATCCTGATTTTTTGGCGTTGCAAGGGCAAACATTATTCCTCCCCATCCGCTCCCGGACAGTTTTGCTCCCAGTGCCCCGGCTTTGCGCGCTTCATCAATGCAGTCATCGAGTTTTGGGTGAGACAAGTATAGTTTATCCAGAATATCCTGATTTAAATTAAGCAGATTTCCAAGCTGTTTTTCTTCTACATCAATTAGTTTTTCCTTTGAAAGTAAAAGCACTGCCTCCTCCACAATGCCCTGGATTTCATTAAATTTGGAAAATACATCATTTCTTCTTCTTTTTATAAGGCTCGGAATATGGTTTGCGACAGTGAGTTTTGTCGGGGATTTGACAAGAGAGTCAGCAATGACGGCATTCAATTCTATATTGCTGAATTGCACTCTTTTTACTTCATCGTTTTCCTTGGTTATGTAATTGATCCCTCCTATTGATGAAGAGACAATCTCGTTTCCCGAGGCATTGCCCCCGTGGATTTGTCTCTGGAAGGGGAAAATGTAATCAAAGTAACTTTGCGGTTCTATATGCCTGTCTGCAAGCTCGCTCAAAGCACCAAGCAAAGAGCACAAGACAGCAGTTGAAGAACTCATCCCGCTGCCCACAGGAATCTGTGATTCAATTTCTGCTTCAAATGCGCATTTCACTGAAAAATTTTCAATCATTTGCTTTATGAAAAGAAAAATAATCTCAAGCTCGGGATTGCTTATTTTCCTGTCCGTAAGTTTTGAATTATTTAGTTTTGCCTCAATAGTTCCCAGCTGGGATTTAATCCTGATTTTGTCACCGGATACATCCTTTATTTTAACTGTAGTCCTCCTGTCAACAGATGCGATTATAGCAGGATAGCCGTAAACAGCCGCATGCTCTCCAAATAAAAAGATGTTTCCCGGAGCAGATGCAATTATTTTCATAGCATAAATGAGATGTTATGTTTTTATATTTAATTATAATATATCACGGCACAAAAGTAATACAAGTATTGCGGCGTTATATAGTAACATAATATATCCTTTCAATTGTAATTCTTAGGCATTACAAAGATATAAATATATCTTTTTTCTCATCATAATGCTTTCCAAACGAGAAATGCGTTCATTGAATGTAATCTTTATAAATTATTTTTTCATTATATTAACGTCTATGGTATTTGAACTTATCTCAAAAAAACTTGAAGAGCCGCCGAGAGTATTGAAACATAATATTATCGATTTAATTTTCAAAAGAAACGGATATATAATCTACTGGGACTTAATGATGATAACATTATCTGCATGCACCTCCTTTTTTGTTTTTCATTTCATGACATTTGGACAGGGATTGATTTTTTCCGCTATTATTTTTGCAATTTCTCTCAGAATACCGGCAGAATATGTAAAAAATGCTTTAAATGATGCCTATCTTTACAAAAAAGGCATTGAGACAGAGGGAATAATAACAGAAAAAAAAGAAATGGGCCGCCTGTGGAAAAAATGCTATCTATGTTACCGTTTCAGTGATAAAAACAACAATGTTTATACTTCGAAACTCTGGCTCATATACCCAATTAACATGGCAAGAAACCTAAATAAAGATACTTATGTTACAGTTCTTTATGACAATAAAAACCCCAGGAAAAATACAGTCTGTGAAGTGGCAGGGTTTTTAGAGAAAAAAGACAATACCTACAATGAATATTTAAACAAATACAGGAATTATTGATTGTGTAGCGATGCTCAATAATATAATGTGTTTTTTATATTCAACTGCAAAAAAATAAAATTGCAAATTGCGTTTGAAAATACATTAAAATTCATAATGAAAATCAGCTTTTTTTAACTTCATTTATTGCTTTTTCAATGTAATTTTTACCTTTGAGAGTCAACTTTCGACCTTTTTGGCTTCTTTCCACAAGTTCAAGTTTTTCCAGTTCCTGCATGGCTTTTCTTATATTATTTCCTCCTGCCTTTTTAAATTTTTCAGGAGCATATCCTCTGTTTTGCCTGCTGCCGTATTTTGTCCTTAGCCTGCTGACTCCGATTTGATTTATTGAGATTTGCCTTAGTATGGAAGCCATTCTAAAATACCACCAGTTTGTATCTGAGGGAATTTTCTGCCTTGAAATTCCGGTTTTCGCCATGTTTATCCATGAAGGAACTGTTATTTTCTCCTTCTGCAGATTAAGAGCCATTTGATTTATCAGTTTGTCTATTTTTACGCCATTTATGTCCATAGTTATCTTTTGTTAAACAGCCGCCATTTTATGTCATTCTCGCTTAGTTCCTGGATAATTCTTTTTTTTATTGATTTTCTTATGTCAATTCCAAGGGCGACTCTTTTATTAAAATCATCAAAACTTTTAAACTTATCTTTTTTTCTCTCTTCTATTACATTCCACATGTATTTTTTACCTATTCCGGGCAAAAGTTCGCATTGATGCTTTTTTGGGGTCAAAGGCATCATATTGTTTAGAAAATTTATGAAGAAATCTTCTTTGCTTGATATAATGGCATCTATGGCATATTCCAGTTCTTCTTCTGCAAAAGAGGTTAATTTTTCATAACCAAGGATGCCTTTGACTGTTTTAATTTTATCTCGTTTTCCAAAACCTATATAAACCTTTTCCTGTATTTTTAGTTCTGCTCCGGGATAGGAAATTGTTTCAAGGAGATTAAAATTGCCATATCCTACAAGAATCACCTTTTCTGTGGTTTGCATTCCGTAGCCTGATTTTTTTATGTCTAACACTATAGCATACTCTTCTCTCATAGTCTCCCCTCTTTTTTAATTAGTATATAATATAAGTTAATTTATTTAAATGTTAATATTTATCTTTTTTACTCAATGACAAAATTCTGGGCTTTCAAATACTCTATTGTTCCAGTAAACAAAATATTGCTTTTTGTTATGCTTATATGTCCTTCGAAATCCTCTATGTGCATTGGTTTTTGGCTGAATTCTATATTCATTATGTTTTCCCCGTTTATTACAATGCTCCCGCTTATATTTTTTAAGTCAAGTTCATTGATTTTTGCATCCTTTATCAGCACACTATCCCTATATTCTTTTTTACCTTCTATGTTTATTTTGTTAATCTGCTTTTGCAGGTGTATTTTGTTTTGGTTCAGCCAGAAGGAGCTGCACTGCCCTTTATAGTTAAAATCATTTTTTGTGACAGTAATGCCTGTAAAATTATTGATTGTCAAAGAATCTCCCTTGATAACGTCAATTAAAAGAGGATTTATTGCAAATGTGTTTTTCTGTTTGTAATTAATGGATAGTTCAACCGGACTGCTGAATGGAACTTCAATATGATCATAGGTCTGGATGATAGTCAAAACAACTTCCTTTTTCTCTCTTTCCTTTTTCCCTGTTAGACGGTATCCCATTTGGACAATATTATCTTTTATTCCTATAAGATGCCCTAAAATAGAAGAACCTGCGCTGGATATGCCTCCGAGTGTTTGGGAAATATTGAGCGACTCTGCCGGATGGTTATAGAGCAATAGTATGGCAAAGCAAAAAACAGACATTAAAATAAATATTGGTTTGTAATATCCTGATTTATTTGAATAATATCCCATACCATTTTTTCAAGTTTAAATTTATAAACATTGTCTCTTCTCATAAAAAAATCTTGAATTTTTCCCTGTAATCAAGTCTAATGGATTTTTCTTTACGAGCAACAATACTCCAATATTTTTTTCCTGTCTTGCATAAAATGCAAAGCATGTAAATATACTATGCTATAATTTTATTCTTCGACCGGGGAAACAAATATTATTGTGTCTCCTCTTATCAAAATCCTCCCAAATTTTGTGGTTTTATCGTCGGTTTGCACATCTGCATCATCTACCCACATATTTAGATGGATATCCAAGGCCCGAAGGAGTCCGGATATTATCGTTTTATTTTTAAGGTATACAACAACCTTTTTGTTTTTTGCGTAGTTCAGTACATCCAGAGGCCTCTTATTATCTTCAAAACTGTTTTTTTTAAGCATATCTTTCACCTATTATTTTGTTATAAACAGAAATAAGCTTATAAATGTTTGCAGGAATATACTTATATTATGCTTCTTGAAAGACCGGTAATCGCAATCAATCTCAAAACATATAGTGAATCTCTCGGGGAAAATGCCATTGAGATTGCAAAGGCAATAGAGCAGATACAGACCGACCAGACACCAAAATATAATCCAATCATCGCGCCCCAGGCAGTTGATATCCGCCTTTTGGCAAAGCAGACAAAGATTAATATTTTTGCCCAGCATGCAGAGGCTTTTGACTATGGAAGAAATACAGGCTACAATATAGTCAAGAGCATGAAGGATGCAGGCGCAAAAGGGCTTATAATTAATCACAGTGAGCATAAGATAGAATTGAACAAGATTGAAGATGTAATCACTGCCGCAAAAAAAGAGAAGATGTATGTGATTTGCTGCGCCGACACGATTAATCAGGCAAGGGCTGTTGCGTGTTTTGAGCCGGATTTTGTTGCTATAGAGCCTCCTGAATTAATAGGAACAGATACTTCTATTGCAAAAGAAGATCCTGACCTGATAAAAAAAATAGTAAAGAAAATAAGATTTATACAGTATAATGCGCGCATTTTGATTGGAGCCGGGATAAAGACAAGAAATGATGTAGATATTTGCGTAAAGAACGGAGCAAATGGTGTTTTGTTGGCTTCAGGTGTTGTAAAGGCAAAAAATATTTCTGCTGTGCTTTTTGAATTGTTTGGATGATTTAGTATTTCTGCCCAACAGGAAAATAATTTTGCTTTTATTCAGGGATTAGAGCAAAATTCTTTTTGCCGAAACTAAACTTTCTTGCGAAATTTTATAGTTTAGTTGCTATAATAAAGCAGTGGTCTTTTTCAAATGGGTCGAGTATTTTCCAGTCAAGAATTCTGAAATGTTTTTTCAGTTCATCGAGAGCATCATCATACACCTGCCTTGGGTTTTTCGTCGAATCAACGGAGCGTGCCTTTAAGGCGAGCATAATCATGCCGTTTTTTTTTAAAAACAATTTGGCATTTTTCAGCAGGATTTTAACCTGATCTTTTTGCGCGACATCCTGATAGATTAAGTCTGTCTTGGACACGATAGAGGCATAATTTCCCGGGAGTTTTGCATCGTCGTATATTGGAGCAATATTGTCCCGTTTGTGCATCTTTATAATGCAAAGAAGATTTTGAACCGGCTTTAAGGCAAATTCAACGCCATAGATAATGCCATTTTCCCCTATCATGTCAGAGATGTGCGATGCTGTTGTGCCATCTGCTATTCCCAGATACAGCACCTTATTTCCTACAGGAATATTCCAATGAGTAATGCCTTTCTTTATTGCAGCAGCGAGCTTTGATTTTTTTTCATCCCATAGCCTATATTCGTCATTTCCTTTTTTTACAATAAGTTCTGAATATACCCTAAATCCCGGCGTAAGGTTTTTTGTTGCTACTTTTCCTTTGATGAAGCATATGTTTGGGTTTATGTCCTCTTTTTTTGGCTTGCTGAATTTTTGTTTTGTTTTGTCAAAGCTTTGTTTTTTTTGACCTGATTTCTTAAATTCCGGTTTTCTTTTCTTTGTTTTGTCAAAACCATCTCTGTTTTGTCTTGTCTTGTCAAAATCAGGCTTTCTTTTCTTTGTTTTGTCAAAGCTATATTTCCTTTTCCTTTTTTTCCCCATTATATATAAGAGCATGTTGTGTTTTTAACTTTATTTGCGATAATAAAAATGATTTTCAATCCTGCTCATTGTTTCTCAAGTCAAACAGTTCTCTTGAAACTACAATTGTAGTTGGATAATTCATAGGGTCATTGAAATGCATCAGGTCGCCGAATATCTTGACATTACTCGTATCTTCATTATGCTTTAGTTGTCCTGTAGTCTTGTTGAAAAAAGTATCTATAAAAAAATCGAGAATATATCTGGGCTGGTTTCTTTCATGGTTGTTGATTAAAATGTATTTTATTGACGTGTCTTTCAGCTGGACATTGGAAAACTCGCTTTTATTTGGCGCAAAACCCACAATCTTCCTGTTAGAATACCAGTAATACTGCGGACCTGAAGCCCCAATCAATTTTTCAGTTGCCTTTGAATTTACCTTTGCATAACCTGTTGCATCAATCAAAGAAGGATAGCCTGCCGCAGTCACCTGATTAATATAGGGCGTCACTGAATTGTAGCTCGAATAAAAGGAAATGATTAGGATAACTACAGTTGCAATCAATGCAATGTTTTTTGATTTAAGCTGGCATTTGACAGAAGGATAAATTACCTTTGAAAGCCCAATTCCTGCAAAAACAGCCAAAATAGGCACTATCTGAATTATAAGTCTTGGTTCTTTGTAAGAATAGTGACTGAACCATGCCAGAACTATAACTGAGTTAAGTAGCAGGAAAAGACCCATTTTGTCTTTTTTGACCAAGATGTAATACAAACCAAAAAGAGATAATATGAAAATGGACATTCCTAAAATGCCGGGCAAATAAAGCAGATACTGGTACCACGAAAATGAAGCTATATTGTATGTCGGGAGTTGCATGGATGCGAGTTTCATCCCGTAAAAAACATCACCGAAATGAATTTTCTCATGTATCGCCCATGGAATTATGGCGGCTACAAAAACCAGAGGAGACAGATATGCGTTTTTGTTTTTAACAGCTGAGATGATTTTTTTCCTGTCTACAAAGAAAAGATAAAGCGCATAGAGAATTATGAATGGGATTATAAGGAGGGCATTGTATCTTGTAAGTAGACTCAACCCAAAAAACAGGAAGGCGCCATAAAAATATTTTGAATCCTTGTTGAATCCCATGTAAAAAAACATCAGGCATATAAAATTCAAGGCAGAGAATGTAATCCCTGTTAGGGTGTGCATGGTTTGTTTCCAAAAAAAAGGGATTATGCCTAATAAAAACGCTGATATTAAGGCAGTTCTTTTGTCGTATATTTTAGACAAAAAATAGTAAACTGAAAATATTACAACAAGGGACATGAGGATTCCTGGAATTTTTGTTGTTTCATAAGACTGCCCGAACAATTTAAAGCAAAATGCAATCAATAGTGGATAAAGAGGAGGTCTTAGTCCATTTATCTCATAATTCATTGAATATTCTCCATTCTCTGCCAATGAATGGGCAAGGGAAGCATATTCTGCTTCATCCCACATAAACATCTTGTATGCTTCAAGATTAGTAAAATATAAAAATGAAAAAAAGAGCAAAACTAAAATAATATATTTATTGCTTTCAATCCATGTTTCTGCTTTATTTGTTTTCTTTTTCATATTATTTCTTTTTTATTGCTAATTCGCCTTATGCAAAGTATAAATAAAGGAAATTCATATTTATATAATTATGGATACAAAATGCTTGCGCGTTGTTTTGATTTAATCCCGCCAAATCGAATACATGAGGGAATTATGCGAGAAATGAATTACAATATATATTAATTTTCTCTATATTCAACTCCTCTATGAAGTTGCAGAACTCAAAAGAAAATCAAGTGGATCATAAGATAAAAACTAACACTATAAAAAAACTAAAACATAGCACGAAGCCAGAATATATGTTTTTTTTGACATAAAATAATTTCTATTTAATTTATTTAAAGTTAAATAGTTTTCTCGCAATTACTATTATGAACTTAAAAAGCAAAGGAGCTATAACTCTTAAACTTATTATTGTTCTATTGATTATTTTGATTGGATTAATAGTTGCATACAATTTATTTTTTGATAAGGATTCGCATTTTAAAAAGCAATATGATGCTAAAAAAGGAGCAGAAGAATTTCAGGAATATATAGAGGATATCAAATCTGCAAAAACAGCAGAAGATATAGTTGAAATATGCAAAAAAAATTCTCTTTGTTTTACTTCATGCATCAAGTTATCTGCTTTTGAGGCATGTGAAAAATACGATGTTTTGACAAGAGAGGAATGCATCAATACCTGCAAAAAAATCATTGCGGACGAAAAAGACAAAGATAAAAACATTATTGTAGGGCAACGATACGAATGCTTCAATCAATTATTGCATAAATACGGGAATGATGAAAAAATCCAGAAATACGCAGATATGGCGAAAAGAAATCTGCCATGCAATGGACTAAAAGTAGAAAGTATAGAGAAAAATAAGGACAATACTATAACAATAACCATGAGTTCAAAATATGATTTTAAGCCATGGTCTTTAGATATAGTGTTTTATAATGATGGAAAATACATTGCGCCCGAGAAGAATAGTAAAGATAATTATGTTTTTGAACATGATAAAAAAACAATTATAACTGCCTCTGAACAATTTAAAGAAGATGCGAAACTTATTGATATTACATTACGCTGTGATGAATCAATAGGATTAGATGAAAATGAGAAAAGATATTCACTTGAAAAAAAAGTACATTGCAACTTGCAGACTCAAAACTGCATAGAAAAAAAATAATATGGACATGAAAAAGAAGATTGAAATAGGCATTATTTGGGGTTTGCTAAATTATATAGGTATTTTATTGTCATTTTTTGAGTATGTGCCGGAATCTATACTAGAGTCAGGCATTATCCGGCTTCTTTTAATTCCTCTATATCTGCCCGCATGGATTTCTTTATACATAATATCCACAAAAATTCATATTGGAACGGCAGGAACAATGATGATAACTTTTGTTTTGAGCTTTATTCTTTGCATTGTTTTTGCAATAATAATCAGTTATTTTGTTTGTTCTATTATTGAAAAGATAAAAAATAGAAAAGAAGAAGAAAAACAGTCAAATGTCAAAGAAAACACAACCTCTTATTAATTCATGCCTGATGGTTTTTAGTGGTTTTTTTGATAGAGCATATTTATAAAAATAAACTTGTCTTTTCAATATGGAAACATATAAACAAAATTTCGCGAAACTGCTTGCAGATACAGGAGCGTTATTTTTTGATGATAATCTGGTCTTGAAGGACGGAAGACATACGTCGTATTTTGTGAACATGGGCAAATTCAAGAGCGGAAAACTGAACAGCCAATTGTGCTCTTATTATGCAGAGATGCTTATTGAAAAAAATCATCATTCAAAAAAATAATTGTTTTGTCTGTTGTTTCAACAATGGCAGGGATAGATAAAATAAGAAAGGCATATCCTAATACGGTTATTGTTAGTGTTTCTATTGATTCTAACCCAACTTTGACAGTTTGACGCCAAATAAGACAGGAAAACCTATTTGACAGTTTACAAAAAACAGGATTTTTCAATAGAATTTATG
>Ga0164318_10001138_pt1 | contig 23033 bp, 16 predicted proteins | sample GuaBasSedimGuay9_FD_113734 | JGI IMG/M metagenome (GOLD analysis project Ga0164318, IMG submission 113734) | Subseafloor sediment microbial communities from Guaymas Basin, Gulf of California, Mexico - Guay9, Core 4571-4, 0-3 cm | ecosystem: Environmental > Aquatic > Marine > Hydrothermal vents... | reverse complement strand
AAGACAAGGCTTTTGAAGTCTTAATTTTCAAGAGTTTACCTTTGTAAATGACTGACAATTAAGACGAGAATAACGCAGTATTTTGCGTTTTCTTGCAGAATCTAATTAGTACAAATTTACCGAAGTATTAATTATTATACAATTTACTAACGCTTTACCCTCAAAATTTAATTGGTGTTAAAAAACATATCAGCGTTTAACTTTTTATACACGGAAAATACAATAGACTATACCAAGCATTTTTGGGGGACTTGAAAACATTTTAAATTTTCTGCGTGTTAATTTTATAGGAAGATACACTAGCGATGATAAATTTAGACCGGAATTTAGGATGGGTATTGATTGCAGTTTTAGGGAAGGCATAACGAATACGTGTATGGTGGCGGGCGTTTTTTGTTTTTTGTGTAGCCGTAGGCGGAACAAAAAGCAAAAAATGACTGACATCAAGCAAAATGTTAGCAATATTATAGTATTTTTTTCAATTCATCAGTATCAGGCAAGAGACCTTTGAATTTTTCAGGGATTTTTCGGCTTGTTTTAAGTTTTGCAACTCCCATAGCCTTGTTATAATCTCTAAATGAAAATTCAACGACCTTATCATCTTTTTCTTTACAAAGGATTATTCCTATTGAGGGATTTTCGTGTTCCTTTTTTACATATTCATCTAATGCTGATAAATATAAATTCATTTTTCCTGCATATTCGGCTTTAAATTTTCCACGTTTTAATTCAATAGCGATTAATGACTGTAATGTTCTGTGAAAAAATAGTAAATCAATGAAAAACTCTTCTTCTCCCACTATTACACGATATTGATTGCCAATAAATGAAAAATCATTTCCTAATGACATTATGAATTTTTTGATATTTCTCATAATTTCATTTTCCAATACTCTCTCATCGTCTTCTTCGTCAAGGTTGATATAATCAAGTAAATATTCACTTTTGAAAGCGTCAGTTGCGTGTTTGTGCATTTTTTTAGGTAATGTGCTTTCAAAATTATTTATCATTTTTCCTTTTAATTGAAACAATCGGCTGGTTATATGATGTTCAAGTATCGTAACACTCCACTGATTTTCAATCGTTTTTTGAAAATAAAAGATACGTTCTTTGATGTCTTTACATTTGTTTATCAATGTTATGTGATGAGTAAAACCAATTTTTAAAAATACATTTTCAACAAAGTTTTCTACTTGTTCTTCTTTATTCTCTTTATCGGTTTGTGCCGTTATCAACGGCATTAATTCGTTGTCAGTAATTTGTGCCGTTACCAACGGCATAATTACAAAATCTTGATTTTGCACAGAAAGTAGAGCATTGCTTAATATTTCATATTTTTCATAAAACTGTTTCATCTTTTGTAAGTTACGATATGAAAAACCACGTAATCCGGGCAATTCTTTTTGTAGATCATCCGAGATGTTGCGAACAACTCCCGTTCCCCAATTTGAGTTTTTAATCTTTTCCGATAATTTGTAACCTGTATGGTAATAAAGTAAAAGCATTTCTCTGTTAGCGAGAGATGCTGCCTTATATCGACTTTGGATAATACTATCCTTTATTTCTGATATGAATTTAATATATTCTTTGCTTTGCATTAATTCCAAGTTTAATTATTCTTTGTTATAAATGAGCAATTATTATTAGTTGATTTCCTTTAAAATTTCTTCGTTCTCAAAAGGTAATGGATAGTAGTCTAATCGTGATTGATAAATATCTGTAAACCCACTTGTAATTTCAATATATGGTCTAATTACGATTTTCTCATTTTTAAATATTTTCAACATTTTGTTTTGAACCATTTCTTCTTCACTAAATGGAAATTTTTCACTCACGTTTTTACATGAGGATGCAAAAAAAAGGATAATAAAAAATGGCAAATATTTCATCTTTTTTGTCAATTTCAATTATTGCTAACGAATACGTGCTGGTGGCGTTCACTTTCCACGAGCTACATCTTATAAATTACCCTAAAAACTTTATACGAGAAAATGACATCCAGCACAATGTTAAAAACTTAATTCATATTTTTATTCCAAGCATTGCAATATCATCAAGTTGTTCGTTTTTTCCTTTCCATTTTTCTATTGTGTTGTCTAAAATTATTTTTTGTCCGTTTATTTCTTCTTTATGAACTTCTAACAATAAACTTCTTAATTGTTTAATATTGAACTTCTTATAATTCATTCCACCAAATTGGTCTGCATACCCGTCTGAAAATATATAAAGCATATCATCTTTTTGTAATTGAATCTGATTGTTTTTATAAACTTTTTCTTTAATATAACATCCTATCGGACTTCTTGTTGCTTTTATTTGTATAAGTTCACTATTTCGGATAATAAATAGTGGATTATAAGCTCCTGCATATTGAAGCTCATTAGTTTTTGTGTCAATCACACATAAAGCAATGTCCATACCATCGTTAGTTTTTGTTTCTGAATCTACCTGATTGAGCGATAATTTCACTTGGGTTCTTAACTCTTCAAGTATTTGAGAGGCAGTTGTAACTTCTTTTTTTCTTATAATCTCGTTTAAAAAAGAAATTCCGAGCATACTGACAAAAGCACCAGGAACCCCGTGTCCGGTACAATCTGCAACTGCTATAACAAGATAATTCTCAATTTTCTTGAAATAATAAAAATCACCACTAACAACATCTTTGGGTTTATATAAAATAAAATACTCAGGGAAATATTCTGCAAGTATTTTTTCAGATGGCAATATAGCGTCTTGTATTCTTTTTGCATAATTTACACTGTCAGTAATATCTTTATATAAACCTTCAATTCTTTGCTTGCTCTCTCTTAATATTTTTTCAGTTTTTTTCCTTTCTGTAATATCTTCTTTTATAGCCACATAATTTGTAATTTCATTAAATTTGTCTTTTACAGGTGATATAATGGCACTTTCCCAAAACAATTCTCCATTCTTTCTCTTATTTTTTATCTCACCCCTCCAAACTTCTCCAGATGTAATAGTATTCCATAAGGTTCTAAAAAAGTCATCAGAATGAAAATTGCTGTTCACCACACTTGGGTTTAAACCAATCGCTTCTTTTGTTGTGTATCCTGTAAGTTTCTGAAAAATAGGATTTACATATTCTATATAACCCTGTGTATCTGTAATAACAACAGTTGTATCGCTGTGTTCTATTGCTGTCTTTAGTTTTTGCAATTCTTTTCTTTGCTTCTCTAACAAAATATTATCCTTGCGTTTTTGTTTGTATAAGCGGTAAACTAATGCTATAAATATTAATAACGAAATAAAGCCAAAAATAAATAGGTATAATACAATTCGTTGTTTTTCTTTTTCGGCTTTTTCTTTGGCAGTTTCTAACTGGCTGTTTTTTAATTTAATCTGTTGTTGTTCAATTTGCTTCTCTTTTTTTTCTGTTTCAAAACGGGTATTCATCTCCGCAATAGACTTTGTTTTTTCGGTATTAAAGATACTATCATTCATTACCACCCATAAGTCTTTGTATTCAAGTGCTTTTTTGTAGTTGTGTAATTCTTTATATATTTCTGATAAGTTTTCGTAAGATATTCTTTCAATATCTAAAATATTTATTTCTTTTGATATTTTTAATGCTTTATTAGAATATTCTATTGCCTTGTTGTATTGTTCTAACTTAATATACAAATCGCCTATATTATTCGAGTTCTCAGCAATACTCATTTTATTTTCTAATTCCTCTGAAATTTTTAAAGATTGTAGATAATAGTCTAAAGCTTTGCTGTAGTTTTTTTGATCAAAATGAATTAGTCCTAAATTCCCCAAATTTAAGTCAATACCGGCTTTATTATCGAATTCTTTATTTATTTTTAATGATTTATTAATATATTCTATAGCCTTATCATATTGTTTTAGTCCAATATATACACTTCCTAAATTATTAAGATCTTGAGACAATTCTATTTTATTACCTAATTCCTTATTTATTTCTATGGCTTGCAGAAAATAATTTATAGCTTTGGAGATATCTCCTTGATCGGAAAAAACAATTGCTATATTACCAAGATTTGTGGATATTGCAGATTTCGCACCTAATCCTTCATTTATTTTCAGCGCTTGCAAATAATAATCTAAAGCTTTAAGATAGTTTGATTGAGTAGCATAAACAAGTCCGATATTACCAAGAACTGCGGCTACTTTTGTTTTATCACCTAATTCTTCATTTATTTTTAGAGCTTGCAGAAAATATTCTAAGGCTTTAGGATAATTGCTTTGAGTAGAATAGATTATTGCTATAAGGTTTAGACCATCAGCTATTTTTATTTTATTATTTAATTCTGTGTATATATTGAATAATTGTTGAAAATATTTTAATGCTTTTTCGTAATCACCTAAGTAGAAATGAATAATTCCAATATTTCTGTATGCCTCTGCTTCTCCGGGTTTATAATTAATTAGCAAGGCTAATTCTAAACTTTGCTCTGCATAAATTGAAGCGCTGTCTAAATCAATATTTTGGTATTCTTTGGCAAGAATATTTAAGGTCTTTACTTTATTGGTATCTTGTTGTGCAGTAATAACTATTTGTTTTAGACTGTCTATTCTTTCTGTTTGAGCTTTTGTGTTACTAACTAAAATAAATATAGCAATTAATAGAAATATTATTTTTTTCATTAAATCTGGGTTTATAACTAATTTGTTTTTTCTTTTCTCAAAGATACTATTTTAAAGTAATTGAAAAATTTGTATGTTTTTTATTGTTTTTAACATCTCGCATGGTGTATTACACCATTCAATTATTATATTACTCGAACCTATTTTTACAAGCTGCTAATATTCAGCAACAATACAAAGTTATTTACAATACATTATTTTTACCAATATAAAGTTATCTGTGAAATTTGCCGTAAAAACAATATAAAGTTATTGTAATCAGCATTACTCTATTTTTGTCTTTTTTATAAATTAAAAATACGCCAAATTTTATATAAATTTAGAACTATTTTCTTTAGGCTTTCATTAAAACTTACCAAAAATCTTATTGGCTATATTTTTACCGTTAAAAATATACAATAATGTACAGAGTGCCAAATTGTATTGGTGTGAAATATGCAAAATGAGGTGTAATTGTTAGATTGTGGATATTTAGCTGAAATATTATTATTTCTTAAAACCAGTAAAAGATATTGATAAAAGATTCAGGAATCCTCAACTTTTCATTTTTACATTTAGACGTGCATTGTCTTGTTTGTGAGTATTAACCAATAGACACGCTTACAGGGTTTCTAATTCGTAAACCTAAAAAAGCTTACAAGAATTTGCAGAAAAGGTGCATAGCAACTTTGTTAATTGTCTTAATAATAGCGATTTAAATCCTACGCCTTTTACTTTATCAGTTGCTTTGCACCTTTTTCTTTAAAACCAGTAAACGCTTGTTTAACTATTTGTTAGTGAAGGCGTGACTTGTAAATTATAAGTAAAGCAAATTTATTGTGGTACACTGTTTGCCAAAAAGCCACACCCTCACTTTGTGGATTTAAGCTTGAGTTTACTCAAAAGTATCAAATCATACAAATTAAACTGCATAGCAAGTTCATAACTGATTGCAAACATGCCGGGTATGCTTCTGACACCTAAATTATTAGACGCTTTGTAGTTTTTCAGACTAAGCCCAAACTTATTAGTCAATAATCATTTCTTCACTAATAAGCTCTACCCTTATTACCTTCAACAAAATTGATAAATGAGTTATTGACTACTTTATTTCCGCCGGGCGTAGGATAATTGCCTGTAAAATACCAGTCACCTTTATCATTCGGGCATGCAATATGTAAATTCGCAATGCCCTGATACACAATTTCAACTTCAGCATTTATATCTTTAGAAGTAAGCATTCTACTGATCATTCCCGATATTTCTTCAGGACTAAAAGGTTCGTAAATTTCTTTTACATGATTTACAATCTCTTCTTTTGGTAAATTTTGCTGTGCTTTTGATTTTTTATAAACCTGATCAATTATATCAGCTTTTCCTGTTTCTTTTAAAAGTTCAATTGCTGCCCTAAATGCAATAAAATCACTTAATTTTGCCATATCAATACCATAACAATCAGGATACCTGATTTGTGGTGATGAGGATACAACAACAATTTTCTTTGGTTCCAGGCGGTCAAGAATTCTTAAAATACTCTTTTCCAGAGTCGTTCCTCTTACAATTGAATCATCAATTATAACTAAATTATCCACACCCTTTTTTATCGTTCCGTAGGTAATGTCATAAACATGCTCCACCATATCGTCCCGCCCTTCGTCCTGACTAATAAAAGTACGAAGCTTAACATCTTTAATGGCAATCTTCTCAACCCGGGGTTTGTGATTTAGTATCTGTTTAAGCTTTTTTTCACTTAAATTATCCTTATTTTTCAGAATTTCGGCAAGTTTACTTTTAGCTAAATAGTTTTCAATCTCCTGCATCATTCCATAAAAAGCAGTTTCGGCAGTATTCGGAATAAAAGAAAAAACCGTATTATCCAAATCACCTTCTATTGACTTAATAATTTCAGGCACAATAAGTTCACCCAGTTTTTTCCGTTCACGATAGATATCCAAGTCACTACCTCGAGAAAAGTAAATTCGTTCAAACGAACAAGATTTTCGTTCTAATGGTTCCCTAATTAGTAATTCTGAGATATCACCATCTTTTTTAACAATAAGAGCATAACCGGGTTTCACCTCTTTCACCTTATCATAAGGCGAATTCATAACCGTCTGAATTACGGCTCTTTCTGAAGCAACCACTACAATTTCATCATCATTATAATAAAAAGCAGGTCTTATACCCGATGGATCCCTCATAACAAAAGAGTCACCATGACCAATCAGACCGGCAATAGCATAACCACCATCCCAATACTTGCTTGATTCTTTTAAAACACTTTGAATATCAATATTTTTCTCAATCTTAGAACTAATGTCTTTATTAGAAAAGCCACGGCTTTTAAACAGGTTAAACAACGCCTGATTTTCTTCATCGAGGAAATGTCCTACATTTTCCAAAATAGTTACGGTATCTGAATAATCCTTCGGATGCTGTCCTAAACTAATCAGAACATTAAATAATTCATCTACATTCGTTAAATTAAAATTTCCTGCCAAAACAAGGTTTCTCGATTTCCAGTTATTCTGACGACTAACCGGATGAACATTATCGATACTATTTTTACCAAATGTTCCGTATCTTAAATGACCGAGATAAAGCTCACCAGCATAAGGGACATGTTTTTTTGCCCAAACAGGATCCCTAATTTCTTCAGGATTTTGTTCTTCAATATGTTGAATAGTTCCTCGTATTTTATCAAATACTACCTTTATTGGCATTTCGTCCATCGACCTGCTCCTGTGAATATATTTAGTACCTGGTTCAGAGTCAATTTTCACATTTACAACCCCTGCACCGTCTTGCCCCCTGTTATGTTGTTTTTCCATTAACAGATATAGCTTATTTAAGCCATACATCCAGGTTCCATACTTCTTTTTATAATATTCAAGTGGTTTTAAAAGCCGGATAAGTGCTATTCCACATTCGTGTTTTATTTGATCGCTCATTTTACCTGAAAAATTACTTTTTTTTGAATTACCTGTTATCAATTCTATAAATTTGCTTTTAAAACTTCCGATTCTACAACATAAGAGTTAGGATATTCCCTTATTAATTTCCTTCTAAAACTTTCTGCATCAATACGAGTTCTATAATCACCAACTAATATTTTAAAATATGGGGAATGATGTACCAAATGAGGTTCAACATCTGAATATCGATTCCTTATTTTTAGTTTTACTGAATTCGCCTGATTACGTGCATTTTTGCCCGAGCCCATATAAACTATTATTCTCCAGCCCCTAATTTCAAGCTTCCCCTTATTAATCTCTTTATGATCTTTAATAACACTAAGCAACCTGGCATTTCCATTAATAAAAACCTGTGTATTCGTGCTACTATAACTGCTGGGGAATAATCCCGTTTGTGCAAGTTCAATTCGTTGTTGTGCATTAATTGTTATTACTAATGTACTAATAGCAAATAGTAAAATTAGTTTCTTTATCATGCTGAATATTTTAATTTATTATCTTTTCTTTTGGCTATGGTTTAAATGTTCTGTGCTTCTTGAATAACCTTTAAGCAGTTACAACTGCTAAAATGTAGTTTGAGCTTACCTGCTTTTTAGCGGTTTGTACCGCTTAAAAGCAATGTTTTGTGCAAATATCCCAGAACATCTAAACTTAAGCCTTTCTTTTTATAATTATGCATCCCTTATAAATCCCACAAAGCTATGTTGTTGTAAAGATGTGAATTAATAACCGTAAATCAATAGTCCCGTCTCTTTAAGGCGGTATGTTAATAAATAAAGGGCTCTGGTTTAAATATTTTGGGATGCCGATAATTATCTTCTATGTCTTAATTTTCAGGCAATTAGTCATTAAGTCATTAGTCATTAAAAACAGACACTAATTACTAATAACCAGTATACTAATTACTTGACAGGCATATACATTTTAGATATTAAACATATCCCAAACCCGCCTTCCTAAGTACAAAGTACGGCGGACAGGCAAGCTAAACTTGAGCAAAACAAAGCTATATAATATGAACATTATAAAAGTTTCACAAAAGTAGTGAATTATTAAAATAATAGAAGCTTTTTCAGATTTAAGGTTTAAAAAACTTTTTTAAATATAGGCCACCTCTGATAAATAATTTACAGCAAGATTTTCATAGTTTTTCATAGACAATGGAAATTCTGGAAGTACTATCGGGATAATACAATAAAATTTGCAGAAGTATATGGAGAACTCTAAAAACCCAACGGGAACAAAGTAATTAAATAGAGGTGGCCTTAATATAATTCCATTGTTTTATTTCCACAAAATTCCTAGTAATACCTTTTTTTTATCTTTTTATAACAAATATTTAAGTTTATAGATACTTTTGTACAAATTTATTTATCTCAGAAAATTATGAGTAATAACAACCCTGATAAAAAAAGACTAAGCGAGTTTGAACTGATCAGACATTTAACAAACAACATAAAAATAACAAATAAAGAAACAATTTATGGAATTGGTGACGATGCAGCAGTATTAGAATATACTGACAAACAAACAGTTGTAACCACAGACCTTTTAATTGAAGGAATTCATTTTGACCTTGCCTATGTGCCTTTAAAGCATTTGGGTTATAAAGCAGCAGTTGTTAATTTTTCTGATGTTTATGCAATGAATGCTGTACCAAAACAGTTGGTAATTTCCATTGCTATTTCTAATAGATTCTCACAAGAAGCCGTTGAAGAACTTTATTCTGGTTTAAAATTAGCTTGTAATAACTATCATGTTGATTTGGTTGGAGGTGACACTTCGGCATCTCCAAAAGGAATGTTTTTGAGTTTAACAGCAATAGGTAGTGCAACTAAAGGAAATATTGTTTATCGAAAAAATGCAGAAGATGGTGATTTAATTTGTGTTAGTGGTGATTTGGGTGCTGCATACATGGGTTTGCAATTATTAAAAAGAGAAAATGAACTCTTTAAAGCAGATCCGGATTTACAACCTGTCCTTACTGGCTATGATTACATTCTTCAGCGACAACTAAAACCCGAAGCAAGACCTGATGTAATTGAGTTTTTCAATAAAGAAAAGATTATTCCCAGCTCAATGATTGACATCTCTGATGGACTTTCATCAGAAATACTTCATATTTGTAAAAACTCGAATGTAGGATGTAAGTTATTTGAAGACAAAATACCTATTGCCAATGAAACGGCAAAAATGGCAAAAGAATTGGGAATTGATCCTTTAATTTGTGCTTTGGATGGTGGCGAAGATTACGAATTACTATTCACAATTAAACAGAAAGATTACGATAAGATAAAACCGCAATCAGGAATAAGTGTAATCGGGCACATAACACATAAATCTGCCGGAACAAATATAATTAGCACAGGTGGTAATATAATACCTTTGCAAGCTAAAGGCTGGAATGCTTTTGCAAATAAGGATTCAAATTAAATAGAACTCTTGGTTAGCTTGCCTGTCCGCTGCATTTTTCCGCTATGGAAGGCGAGTCCGGAACATTTTTAATATTACAACAGCAACATATTTGCTGAGATAAAAGACCTGTTTGAGAAAAAAATGCCCCCAATTTCTAATTTAGACCACGCATTATACCTCGTTTGGAATCTTTTATAAACTTTATAATATAATCACGTTCAATAGAAAATGGTATTTCTTTTTCAATCCGTAACAGAGCATCCGTATTATTATAATTGCCGGAATAAAGGATTCGGTAAACCTCAGTAATTTCATTAATTACCTTACTCTCAAAGTTACGTCTTCGCAATCCAACTGAATTAATCCCAACATATGAAATGGGCTCTCTAGCCGCAGTCACATACGGAGGAATATCCTTTCGAACAAGTGTTCCACCAGATATCATAACATGCGCACCAATATTTACAAATTGATGAACCAATATTGAACCACTCAAAATCGCAAAATCGTCAATAACCACTTCACCTGCCACTTGACAAGCATTTCCTATAATTACATTATTTTTAACTTCACAGTCATGTGCAATATGTGTGTACGCCATTAACAAACTATTATTCCCAACAGATGTAACACCTCTTGCAACTGTTGCACGATTAATGGTTACACATTCTCTGATTGTGGTATTATTACCAATTTCAACAATCGTATCTTCGCCCTTAAACTTTAAGTCTTGCGGGACAGCAGAGATTACGGCTCCCGGAAAAATCTTACAATTCTCACCAATTCGGGCACCTTCCATAATGCTTACATTGGATCCAATCCAGGTTCCTTTACCAATTTTAACATTTTTATCAATCGAAACAAATGGCCCAATAACTACATCTTCAGCTATTTGTGCCTCTGGGTGAATATATGCTAGTGATTGATTCATATATAGTTATATTATTTAAAACTGTTGTAAATTTTATTTATCCTTTGCTATTTGTGCCATAAACTCACCTTCTGCAACCACATGTTCTCCTACAAATGCCTGGCCTTTCATATTTGCAATACCTCTTCTGATTGGAGACATCAGCTCAAGTTTAAATATTAAGGTATCACCGGGCACTACTTTTCTCTTAAATTTCACTTTATCCATTTTCATGAAATAAGTAAGATAATTTTCAGGATCAGGCACAGTACTAAGTACTAATATTCCACCTACTTGCGCCATTGCTTCCACAATAAGCACTCCTGGCATTACAGGTTCTTCAGGAAAATGTCCTACAAAGAAAGGCTCATTCATAGTAACATTCTTTAAACCAACAACTTCAAGACTATCAAGCTGTAATATTTTATCGACAAGTAAAAATGGTGGTCTGTGTGGTAATACTTTCTTTATATCATTAATATCCATTACAGGATTTGTCACATCCAAAACAGGTGCAATATTTTTCCCTCTTTTCTTTTTAATTACCCGTTTAATCTTCTTAGCAAACTCAACATTTGAAGAATGCCCCGGACGAGTAGCTAGAATTTTACCCTTTATAGGAACTCCTACCAAAGCTAAATCACCTAAAAGATCTAATAACTTATGACGTGCAGGTTCATTAGGAAAAATTAAATCTTCATTATTTAAAATACCTCTGTCTTTTACTTTCACCCGTGGTTTGCCAAATAAATCAGCTAAACGATCAAGTTCCTCCTGCGATGTTTCCTTTTCAATTATTACAATAGCATTATCTAAGCTACCACCTTTTATTAGGTTATTTTTTAATAGAAACTCAAGTTCCCTAAGAAAAACAAAGGTCTTACATTCAGCAATTTCTTCTTTGTATTCACTTAACGAGCTTAAGGTAGCATATTGATTTCCTAAAACGGATGAATTATAGTCAATCATCACATTAACACTGAAATTTTCATCCGGAAAAGTCATTAGTTCTATTCCATTTTCTTCATCAGAATAACTAATATTATTGGTAACAACGAAAAAATCTTTATTCGCTTCCTGGTCAACAATTCCTATTTTTGAAAAAACTTCGACATAAGATTTAGCACTACCATCAAGAATAGGTGTTTCCGGTGCGTTAATTTCAATTAACAGGTTGTCAATTCCCATACCATAGGCCGCAGATAGAACATGTTCAACCGTGCCTACCCGAGCACCATTCTCTTCAATTACTGTACTGCGCGAAGTGTCCACAACATTTTCAACCAAAGCTCTAACAAGAGGTTTTTCATCCAAATCAACTCGTTGAAAGACATACCCATGATTAACCGGAGCCGGTTTGAAGCTTATAATAACTTCCATCCCTGTATGTAAGCCTACGCCTTTTAAACTTGCCGATTTTGCTATTGTTTTCTGTTTCTCAGCCATATTTTAATTTCTTGTATGTTTACTTTTACAGCTTAATTACTTATTACTGTTATTTTTTAATTCTTCAAGTTCTCTTTTAAGATTATAAACCTCTCTACGTAAATCAGGAAGGGTTTTAAAAACAATACTTGATTTTTGGAAATTAACCAAGCTAATTGCCGGAGAACCTTGCATTAGAGCACCTTTTTCTTTTATATTATTTGCGATACCAGCCTGGGCACCAATTTTAACCTCATCTGCAATATTAATGTGCCCTGCAAAACCAACCTGACCACCAATCAAGCACATTTTACCAATTTTTGTTGAACCAGATATCCCTGTATGTGCGGCAATAAATGTCCGTTCACCAATTTCAACATTGTGAGCAACTTGTATAAAATTATCCAGTTTAGCACCTTTTCGAATAATTGTTGAGCCCATTGTAGCCCTATCAACTGCTGAGTTTGCACCAATTTCGACAAAATCTTCGATAATAACATTCCCCACCTGAGGCACCTTTTTATGTTCATCATCCTTTTGCGGGGCAAACCCAAATCCATCTGCACCAATAATCACTCCTGAATGAATAATACAATCATTACCAATTATGCAATCACTATAAATCTTTACACCTGCATAAATAATCGTATTTTCACCAATTTTAACATTTTGACCAACATATACTTGTGGATAAACTTTTGTATTCTTAGCTATTTGGGCATTCTTAGCAATAACCGTAAATTCACCAACATAAATATTCTCACCTAATTCAACTCCTTCATGAATACTGGCCAATTTATCAACACCAACAACTTGTTGCTGTTTTCCCAGTTGATACACCTCAAGCAGCGATGCAAAGGCTTTATAAGCATCATCTACTCTTATTAAGGTACAATTGACTTCTTTTTGTAACTTAAATGTTTTATTGATTAGTACTATTGAAGAGTTCGTAGCGTATATATAATTTTCATATTTAGGATTAGCTAAAAAGGATAAAGTACCTTTTCTTCCTTCCTCAATTTTTGAAATATTATTTACTTCTACACTTTTATCCCCTTCAACGAATCCATCTAAAAAGGCTGCTATATTTTCGGCTGTAAAGTTCATTTCTGCAAAATTTCTGCAAAATTAGTAATATTTAATCGTTTTTTATACTTTTTTTTTAGGCTTGCAAACAATTGTAACAAAAGCTACTGACAACTAGCTAGCTAAACCTTTAGGGTAACACACAAAAAATTTCTCAACAATTTGTGATAAAACGGCAACATTTGACACATCAGATGCAACAGCAATATCCCTTAATATACCATTTTTTCCTAAAATATTAATTTTAGCATTTTTCTTCTCGCTGTATGCACTATTTTTCACTGAATTGGCAAAAACAATAAATTCAACATCATCTTTTTTAATATTAAACTTTTCAACAGCTAAATTCCGAATATTATCAAGTTTCTTTTTTGTAAAAGGCTTTTTCTGAATTTCAATTTTTAATAAATTTCTGTTAATTATACTTTTGCTTAAAAAAGACAAAATAAAATCATCATGCTGTTGCCACTGCTTTATTGACACAAAAATATCATTATCATCAAGCTGTGAATACACTTCTAAAGGAATCTGCCCCTCCACACGATCTAATAACTTTTTTTTTGAATCAATCTTATTATCAAAGAAATACTGCAAACTAGGTGTTAAAAACATTTTTTCACCCTCAGCATAAAGGTTTTTAGCTCTCAACAAAACTTTTATAAGCATTTGTTCAGCAGTTACAACTGTTTTATGAAGGTAAACCTGCCAATACATAAGCCTACGGGCAATCAGAAACTTCTCTACAGAATAAATACCTTTTTCTTCAACAACTAATTCATTATTTTTTGCATCCAACATTTTAATAATCCTATCAGAACCAACGACACCTTCTGAAACTCCCGTAAAAAAACTATCTCTCCGTAAATAATCCAAACGATCCATATCAAGTTGACTGGATACCAGTTGATGCAAAAACTTTTTTTTGTATGTCCCTTTAAATATCTCCATTCCCAGTGACAATTTACCATCAAATTTTTTATTTAGCTCACCCATAAAAAGCAATGATAAATCTTCATGTGATACATTTTCGACAAAAACATATTCAAGAGAATGTGACAAAGGCGGGTGTCCAATATCATGCAGTAATATAGCAATAAGTGTCGCCTCCTCCTCGTCATCTGTAATTGTTACACCTTTGCTTTTTAAAACATCCAGGGCTTGTTTCATAAGAAAAGTGGCACCAAGTACATGCTGAAAACGCGAATGAGTAGCACCGGGATATACATAACTGGTAAGTCCTAATTGTTTAATCCTTCTTAATCGCTGAAAAAACGGGTGTTGAATAATGTCAAATAACAATTCCGAAGGTATCGTTATAAAACCATAAATCGGATCGTTTACAATTTTCAGTTTGTTAAGCTTATATTTCGACACTCCGCTAAATTAATTAATGTATAGATAATAATAAATAGAAATTAAAATCAAACATAATATTATTTACTTAGATTTCAATATTTTTTACAAAAATATTAACAATAAGTCTTTTTTTATCCCCAATATTTTGAGTATTAATTAATATTCTATACTTTCGCAGCCGAGATGAAAAGCATTTTTAGGGGACACGAGTCCCCTATTTTATTAAAGAAGTAATGATAAGTAAGCAGTTTATACAAAATATTATAAAAGAAGAGCTAAGTAATCTTAACATCTTTCTTATTGATTTACAAATAAATAGCTCAAATAGTATAAAGATTTTATTAGATTCAGAAAAGGGTGTTAAAATTAGTGAGTGTGCTAAAATTAGTAAGAGTATAGAGCATCAAATTGACAGAGAAAAGGAAGATTTTGACTTAGAAGTTTCGTCTTATGGTGTATTTTCACCTTTTAAAATACTACTTCATTACAAAAAAAACCTAGGTAAAGAAGTTGAAGTATTTTTAGTAGAGGGTCAGAATTTTAAAGGCGTTTTAAATAAATTTGAAACACTTGAAGATAATGAAACAGTAAGCTCTCTTGAAATTTCACAGAAAAAAAAGAAAAAAATAGAAGGAAAAAAGAAAAAAATAGAAGTAGAAGAAATTATAAACATTAATATAGAAAAAATTAAAAAAATCAGACTTGTACCTAAATTTTAGACATGGTTTGTAGTTTGTTTTTAAAGCAGATAAAATGGATAATATTAGCTTAATTGAAACGTTTTCAGAATTTAAAGATCTTAAAAGTATTGACAGGGCAACAATGATGAGTGTTCTTGAAGATGTTTTTAAGAATATGTTATTGAAGAAATATGGTTCAAACGACAATTTTGATATAATCATCAATATTGATAAAGGCGATTTGGAGATTTGGAGAAATAGAGAAGTAGTTGAGGATGATGAAATAGAAGATAATAATCTTCAAATTACAATTACTGATGCGCTTAAGATTGATGATGATTATGAAGTAGGAGAAGAAGTTACAGATGAAGTAAAAATGGCGGACTTTGGTAGACGAGCAATTGTATCGTTACGCCAAAATCTTACTTCAAGAATTCTCGAACTTGAGAAAGATAATCTTTACACCCAATACAAAGACCGTATAGGTGATATTATAACGGGCGAAGTTTATCAGGTTTGGAAAAGAGAAGTATTAGTTTTGGATGATGAAGGCAATGAGCTTATTCTTCCAAAAGCAGAGCAAATACCTTCAGATTATTACAGGAAAGGTGATAACTTAAGAGCAGTTGTAACCAAGGTTGAAATGAAAAACAGCAATCCTTTAATTATTATTTCAAGAACATCACCTGTATTTCTGGAAAGATTATTTGAACTTGAAGTTCCTGAAATTTATGATGGCTTAATTACGATTAAAAACATTGTTAGAGTTGCGGGTGAAAGAGCTAAGGTTGCAGTTGAGTCATACGATGACAGAATTGATCCGGTAGGTGCCTGTGTTGGAATGAAAGGTTCCAGAATTCATGGAATAGTGCGAGAGTTGCACAATGAGAACATTGATGTTATTAATTTCACAACAAACACACAATTATTCATAACAAGGTCTTTGAACCCTGCAAAGGTTAATTCAATAAAAATTACTGAAGAGGATAAAAAAGCAGAAGTTTTTCTTGACCCTGATGAAGTTTCAAAAGCTATTGGTAAAGGTGGTTTAAATATTAAACTGGCCGGTCAGCTAACAGGTTACGAAATTGAAGTGTACAGAGATATTGACGAGGTTGATGAAGATGTTAACATCAGCGAGTTCTCTGACGAAATAGAAGAATGGATTTTAAATGAATTACGTACAGTTGGTTGTGATACAGCAAAAAGCGTACTAAGCCTCTCAATTGAGGAATTAGTAAAACGTACTGACCTTGAAGAGGAAACAATTATTGAAGTTAGGAATATATTTAAAGCAGAGTTTGAATAAATTCTTAAATAAGAAACTGCATAGCTGTTCATATAATTATTAAGTTAAAAGCAGACAGCTTTCTCAATAAAGAAAGCTAATATATTAGTTCGACTTTTGTTGGACCGAAAAATTAAAATTGTATTATTACATTTTTTAAAGAGTATCAAATCTCATAAAAGTTAAGTTTTTAGTATGGGGACATCCAAAGCAAAAAGATTAAGTAAAGTTGCCCGGGAGTTTAATGTTGGACTTTCAACAATTGTTGAATTTCTAAACACGAAGGGTTATGAATTGGAGGAAAACCCGAATGCAAAGGTTTCACCAAAATGTTACGATGTTCTTATTCAGGAGTACAGTAAGGATATTGAAATAAAAAAAGAGAAAGAAAAAGTTACCTTAAGAGTACAAAACTCAAGAAAAGAAACGGTTACTATTGATGATTATGAAGAAAAACCTATTGTTGACCAGGAAGAAACGACAGAAGATGTTGTAATAATAAAAGACAATAGCATAAGTGCTGTCAACAGAGAAAAGCATGTTGAAGAAAAAGTAGAAGAAATTAAAATTGAAAAGAAAAAAGCAGAAGTTAAAGTTGTTGGAAAAATAGAATTAGATAAAAAGACAAAAAAAACAGAAGAAAAGAAAATTGAGAAAAAAACAGAAAAAGAAGTTGCGATAAAGGAAGAGAAGACAGAAGAAGAGATTGAACTTAAAGTAGAGAAAAAAGTAGTAGCAGAAAAAGAAATAGTAGCGGAGAAAGAAATAATTATTGATGACAAAAAGGATGATTCAGACCTTAAAGTTGTGGGAAAAATTGACCTTTCATCATTAAATCAAAAAACCAGACCAAAAAAGAAATCGAAGGAAGAAAAAGAAAAAGAAAGAAAAGAAAAAGAAACCGCGAACAAAAAAGAAGTTGAACATAAGACAAAAAAAATAGTTAAGAAAAAAGTGGAGAAAGTTGAAGAAAAAGTTCAGCAAGTTGAAAAAGCAATAGCAGTAAAAACTCAACCAGTAGAAAAGAAAGAAGAATTTCTTGCTACAAAAGTAAAAAAATTAAATGGGCCAACCGTAGTTGGAAAAATTGAGCTTCCTAAAAAGGAAGAAAAAAAGATGGTTGCCTCAAGTGTTGATAGGAATAAAAAACACAGAAAGAAAAAGCGTAAGCGAATCATTAAAGAGCCTGTCAACCTTAAAAACAAAAACGATAATCAGGCACAAACAAAAGGAAAAAACGAAAAGTCCAGATTTCAGAAGAAAGGGAAACGATTCCAAAAGAAAGAGGTTGACGAGAATGAAGTTCAAAAGCAAATCAAAGAAACTCTGGCTCGTCTGACATCTAAAGGAAAGAGCAAAGGTGTTAAACACAGACGTGAGAAACGTGAAGAAATAAGGACAAAACAACAAGCCAAATTAAAAGAATTGGCAAATGAAGAATCAGTAATAAAAGTAACTGAATATGTAACAGCCAACGAACTAGCCACAATGATGGATGTTCCTGTTACAAAGATCATTGAAGCTTGTATGAGTTTGGGAATGTTTGTATCTATAAACCAACGTTTAGATGCTGAAACTATTAATTTGGTAACTGAAGAGTTTGGATATAGTACAGAATTCATTAGTGCCGAGGTTCAGGATGCAATTATTGAAGAAATTGACAGTGAGGATGATTTAATTGAAAGACCTCCAATTATTACAGTAATGGGACATGTTGATCATGGTAAAACATCCTTACTTGATTATATAAGAAACACCAATATTATTGCAGGAGAAGCAGGAGGAATAACCCAACATATTGGTGCTTATAATGTAACATTAAAGAATGGCAAAAGAGTCACCTTTCTAGACACACCTGGCCATGAAGCATTTACAGCAATGCGTGCCAGAGGAGCTCAGGTAACTGACCTTGCTATCATAGTAATTGCAGCTGATGATAAAATAATGCCCCAAACTATTGAGGCGATTAATCATGCTCAGGCAGCAAGTGTACCGATTATATTTGCAATCAACAAAATAGATCGCCCAAATGCAAATCCTGAAAAAGTTAAGGAAGAGCTTGCAGCTATGAATTACCTAGTTGAAGATTGGGGTGGAAAATATCAATCGAAAGATATTTCTGCAAAAAACGGAGATAATATTGATGAACTGATGGAGGAAGTTTTCCTTGCAACAGAAATGCTTGAACTAAAAGCAAATCCAAAGAAAAAAGCCACTGGAACTGTTATTGAATCCTCGCTTGACAAAGGACGTGGGTTTATAGCAACCGTACTAATTAGTAGCGGAACATTAAGAGTAGGTGATGTTGTATTGGCTGGTGCCCATTATGGGAAAGTTAAAGCAATATTTAATGAACGAAATCAAAAAATTGATGAAATTGGCCCAGCAGAACCTGGAGTAATTTTAGGTTTGGGTGGTGCACCAAATGCAGGTGACAGTTTAAATGTCATGAATTCGGATAGAGAAGCGCGTGAGATTGCAACAAAACGTGAACAATTACAACGTGAACAAAATATACGTACAAGCAGACATATTACACTTGATGAAATTGGTCGTCGATTAGCTATTGGCAACTTCCAGGAATTAAACATTATTGTAAAAGGTGATGTTGATGGTTCAGTTGAAGCATTGTCTGACTCATTACTGAAATTAACTACTGAAGAGATTCAGGTAAACATTATTCATAAAGCAGTTGGACAAATTGCCGAATCGGATGTAATGCTTGCTGCTGCTTCAGAAGCAATTATTGTAGGTTTCCAGGTACGCCCTTCAATTGGTGCACGAAGACTTGCAGAAAAAGAAGACCTTGAAATTAGGCTGTATTCTATTATTTATGATGCAATTAATGAAATTAAGGATGCGATTACAGGCATGCTGACACCGAAAACAAAAGAAGAAATTACGGCTATGGTGGAAGTTCTGGAAACGTTTAAAATCACCAAAGTAGGAACTATTGCAGGTTGTATGGTTCGTGAAGGTAAAATCAACAGAAATTCTAATATAAGAGTTATTCGTGACGGCATAGTTGTTTACACAGGTAATTTAGGTTCGCTAAAACGATTTAAAGATGACGCTAAAGAAGTAGCAAAAGGTTTTGAATGCGGTCTAAATATTGACAGATTTAATGATATTAAAGTTGGTGATATTGTTGAAGCTTACCATGAAGTTGAAATTAAAAGAGAATAATGAAAATTTTGGGTATACCCCAGAAACTATAAAAACAAGAAAGGCTTAGGGTTGTAAAACTCCAAGCCTTTCTTGTTTTTAGGATTTAATCTTAGGTTTATAAATTCAGAAAAAAGAAATCATCATCTACTAAACAGAATAAGTGGAAACATGTCTGTGTGTTTTTGACTCATAAATATTTGCAATATTAATCAAAATACCGGTTTCCTCTACTCCGCCAAAATTAGGATTAACAGCAGTTCCAAACACTCGCATATCTGGTGACAAATTCATATATGAGTTAAAAAGTGGTGGGATGATTTCGTTTAGATCCCTAACCTTTCTTTTCATTATTTTAAAATCCTCTTTATAATTTGCACCATTAAGCAATTTGGATAATTCCTTAGTGTCTGTTTTCGGGAGTAGTGGTGCTTTGGGGTATATAAGCGTATCCTTATCATGAAAATACTTTTTAAAGAAATACAAAATTAAATCTCTTGCAAAAGTATTGTAATCCGGATACATTGTTATTTTTCCAATAAAGTATTTCACGGTAGGATTTTGAACAATTAATGCACCTAATCCATCCCACAAATTATCCAACGAGAATAATGCTCTACGATCAATTTGGCCAGACTGGTATCCTGTTTGAATAAAAGAGCGTCCAAGTTCAATAGTATAAGGCATATATTCATTCTCAAATTTTTCCGAGAAATTGAAAAGTCCTGTTGTTGCTAATTTAATATTACCATCATTATCTTTAGGTATATGTTTACTACCATTAATAAATCGATAACCACCAATAATTTCTTTTCTTTCTGGTTCCCAAACAATTAATTGCTGGTATGGATGCTCAGCAGTATCATAATCATCTATATCCAGACTTTTACCTGTACCCCCACCAGATTTACGGAAAGTAATTTCTCTAAGCCGACCAATTTCCTGCATTACATTTGGTGAATCATTATGTGAAATGATATAAATTTCATTATCACCATAATTTGTTTTTCTGACAAAACGTTTGTGGCTTAACTCTTTAACCAATAGTTTTTTATCAATTGGTGGAATTACATCTTTCATCTCTTTATTACTCATCTTTTGAGGATAATTGATTAAATATTAAAACTACATTTCACTTATCTTTCAATGAAAGAAAGATGATTTTCAACCAGCTTTACTCTTTTATCAAATTTCATATCAGCTTAACTTATTAAATATGATTTTAAGCTTGTCTTTTTTCATCTCATTATTTCTGACACACAAGGTGAATCTCTAAATTTACTCCCTCACCTAAAAGCATCAAGGATTTACAAAATTATAGAAAAAAATTGAGAATTCACCAGTTATATGTACTGGAATTATTTTATGTAATGATATAAATAAAATTTAATAATTTGAACTAATTTGTTAATTGTGAATAACTTTTTTAATAAAAGTGGGAAAAAGTGGGAAAAAGTGTGTTATTTTGTAGAATAATCTGTAATTTTACCAATTAAAAGCTAAGTACTAAGTAAAAAATGATAAAATAACATCATGGCAAGTTTTATAGGTGATTATTTATGTAAAATCGATTCAAAGGGAAGAGCTTTGCTTCCGGCTGCTTTTAAAAAGCACATGCCGGTAACAGCAGGGGATCGTTTTGTCATAAAAAAAGACATCTATGAAAAATGCCTAATACTCTATACAATAGACGAATGGGACAAACAAAACGAGCTTTTGAGAAGCCGTTTAAATCCATATAACAAAGAGCACAGCAAACTACTAAGAGCCTACTATCGTGGTACGGCTGAGATATCTTTAGATGCAAGCAATCGATTATTGTTACCAAAAAGGTTGCTGGAACTTGCAGGTATTGGTAAAGAAATTTATTTATCCGGACAGGATAAGAAAATTGAAATTTGGTCGAAAGAAATTTATGATAATAACGATATTAATGAAGATGAATTTGCCGATTTGGCAGAAAATATATTAGGGGGATTAGATTCAGCCTAATTCAAAGGGAAAAAATGTCAAATTACCATACACCTGCTTTGCTTCAAGAATGTATTGATGGATTAAACATTAAACCGGACGGTATTTATGTAGATGTAACTTTTGGTGGAGGCGGACATTCAAAAGAAATTTTGAAAAAACTTGGCAATAATGGTAGGTTAATAGCTTTTGATCAGGATACAGATGCCCGAAAAAACATTTTTGAGGACGAAAGGTTCATATTTATTCACAGCAATTTCAGATATATTAAAAATTACCTGAAATATTACAACATTCAAAAAGTTGATGGCATATTAGCTGATTTAGGAATTTCCTCATTTCATATAGATGCACAATCAAGAGGCTTTTCTTTTAAAGCTAATTCAAAACTTGATATGCGGATGAATAAAGAAATGAGAAAAACTGCTGCTGACTTGCTTAATGAATACGCTGAAAAAGATTTGATTAAACTATTCAGGCAATATGGTGAAATAAAGAATGCTGGTGGCTTAGCAAAACAAATAGTTTCTGCCAGAAAAGAGAAACAGTTTTCGAATATTGAAGATTTTGTTGAAACAATTAAAAACAAAACACCAAAAAGATTCGAAAACAAATATTTGGCTAAAGTTTTTCAAGCAATAAGAATTGAGCTTAATGATGAAATTGGAGCTTTAGAAGACTTTTTACATGCCACAGGTGACTTGATTAACAAAAATGGAAGACTTGTAATTCTCAGTTATCATTCGCTTGAAGATCGCTATGTGAAGAATTATATAAGAAGTGGGAATTGTAGTGGAACAATTAATAAAGATATTTATGGAAATTACGAAACACCTTTAAAATATGTAAATAAAAAGGTGATTATTCCAACAGAAGAGGAAATACAAAACAATCCAAGATCAAGAAGTGCAAAATTACGGATAGCTGAAAAATAAAATTATTTGAGTAAGAAAGGGAAAAATACGAATGGAGCATGGACGAAAGGTACTTTTTCGTTTCGTGAAATAATTAACGGTGATATATTTGCCCATGAACAGTTAATGAAAAACCTGTGGTATATCCTTTTTGTAGTTTTTTTAACTGTTGTATATATTTATAATAAATACAAAACAGAGAATGTATTAATTGAAATTATAAAAACACAAAGTGTTGTT
>Ga0164318_10001137_pt1 | contig 23039 bp, 15 predicted proteins | sample GuaBasSedimGuay9_FD_113734 | JGI IMG/M metagenome (GOLD analysis project Ga0164318, IMG submission 113734) | Subseafloor sediment microbial communities from Guaymas Basin, Gulf of California, Mexico - Guay9, Core 4571-4, 0-3 cm | ecosystem: Environmental > Aquatic > Marine > Hydrothermal vents... | reverse complement strand
TGAGGCCACAACTTATGGAGACCGAAGGGCGACATAAGCTGTTCGGCCGAATTTATCCCGCCGAAGGCTGGAAAATTGTAGTAATAGAATTTTCCAACATCTTCTCTGAGGCGGGATTTCCTTTTATTGTGTCAAATAAACTTTATTTTTCTCATAGCTAAAGCGGTCATTTTTAATAACTGCCAGCCGTCCCTGAAACGGCGGATCTGAGTCTTGCCGTATCCCCGGGCATAGTAGCGCACCGGGATTTCGGTTATTTTTAAGTTCAGCCGGCTGGCGCCGAAAAGAAGGTCGAAATCGCCGAAAGGGTCGAAATCGCCGAAATAGGCCCTGCTTTTGGCAATCTTTAAATAATTATCCCGGCTTAAAACTTTTGTCCCGCAAAGAGTGTCCGTAAGATGCTGGTTAAGCAGAAAAGAAAAAACCCGGCTGAAAAAACGGTTGGCTAAAAGGTTAAGCCTTCGCATAGCATGCCTCTGCATAGGGTATATCAACCGGCTGCCGTTAATAAATTCTCCTTTGCCGAGAACCGCGGCATTGAAGAACTTAGGTAAATCTTCCGGCGCAACAGTCAAATCAGCGTCAAGAATCATCAGGATATCCCCTTTTGCCTGAGAGAACCCTTTACGGACAGCATCACCCTTGCCGATATCATCCTGCCTCAAAACTTTAATATCTTTTTCAGGAAAAGATTTCTGGACGCGGTAACATTCTGAAAGAGTAGTATCTTTTGAATGCCCTTCTACAAAAATAAGCTCTGTATGCCTGCCCATTGCGGGGATGCGTCTTACCGCAGGTTCAATGTTCCCTGCTTCATTGCGGCAGGGGATAATTACTGAACAGGAAAGATCTTCCCGCAAATGCCCGTTATCAACCGGCCTTAAAATGGAAATCCTGTATAAAGAAAAGAAACCGAACCAAGGCAGGCCGGATAATACCCGGTTAAAAAAAGACGAGATTAAGGGTATATACATAGGTAAGAGGATTTTTCTCTCCTCCTTTATCTCCTGATACCCGGAGAGATCAAAAATAAGGGTTAAATCCCTATCAGATAGAAACTGGCAGGGGGTATGCTTAATTAGTTTAAGAATTTCGGCTGTCTTGAACAAGAATTTCCATAAAGGAGAAAACCGGGCAAGTATTACCCGGGAATCCGGCTTACAGGAACTCTTCACCTGTAAGAGAATATCCTGGGCATCAACTTGTTCATTAATAAGCCCGTTTATTATCACATAATCAAACTTTTTATCAAAAGGTATTTTCTTTCTCTCCCAGAGAAAAAAAGATTCTCCGGTAAATTTATCTTTCAAAGGAGCAATATCTTTCCCATAAACCAGGCCGGATTTTTCGGTTAATCCCGAATCCTGAAGAAAGCTGAAGTCGCCGGCTTCAATCTCTAATGCCGAAGAGCCGGGAAGGATTATTGATTCTACGTATCTTTTAAGCTGGCGCTGAACATATTTCTTGAACATATCACCTCTTTATTATTTTGAAAATCTTAAAATCAGGGTTGGTATAAACATTCCTAACCTTGCTCTTGTTCTTCAACACAAAAGGATAAAGGACGGATATGTCCTGAAAGAAAACCCGGCTGACAACAATATAATCCGTATCAATGCTTTTCAAGTATTCCCAAAAAACTGCCGGGTTGCGGGTTAAAGGGTAAACAGCGCATCTCCTTTCGGTAAAAAGGGCTAATACCCTGGGTTTGATAAAAATAAAAGTATCCTTCCTGTTGGTATTCTTCTTAATATAATTAAAAAGGCCCCTGCTTTCTTCTTTCATAACGCTTTTAGAAAGAGGCGAGTACTTAGCCTTTGTATACCATCCGATACAGGATAAGATCATAACCAACGAGAGAAGACAGGCGATGCCTTTTTCAATTAAAGGCTTTTTAAGAAAAGACAAAGTCCTTGCCCCCTCAAAAGCGTAAAAGATGTATAGGGGGAAAAGAGGGAAAAGAAACCTCGGGCCATCAAAGTACGGCCAGACAACTACCGGGATAAGGTAGAAGACAAAGAATAATTCAAAGATGGAAACTCTCCTTACCGCCCTGCGGAGAAATCCGGCAAAAGCGAATATACCGGTAAAAACAGAAACGGCTATGCTTATATTTTTACTGTATCCGTTATACCACATCCCTGAAACAATCAGTTTGTATACTGAAAGGTTTTTAGCAATTATCTTGGGATTAAAAACAAACAGCTCTAAATTACGGCCGGCGCTGTGAAAAAACATGGTTTGGATAACCCAAAAGGCGCTGAACACAGATAAAGCCGCAATCAGAGAACTGCTGATTTTTCTCCTGTTCATAAGGTCATACAGCAGAAAACAGGGAAGAAGGACTATCCCAATAGCCCTGGTGCCGTAAGCTAAGTAAATAGCTATTCCTGCCAACAGCCCTTTCAGCCATAAAGAACTTCTTTGAGAAGAGTCATATGCCTTCTTTATAAACAAGAGACTCAAAAAGGTAAAAAAGAAAAAAGGGATATCCGATAAGACGTTGTCTTTAAACCCCCAAAAGTAAGGATGGAACCCGGTAAGAAGAAGCAGGACAACAAGCCTCGGCCAGGATATCTCGTCCCGGAAAACTTTAAATATAAGGTAAAGGGATAAAAGAAATATAAAAATTATTTCAACTTTCATTGCCGTCAAATTCAGCTTAAATAAGGCGTAAGCCGGAACCAAAAGCAGAGGAAATACCGGAGGCTCGGTCCGGGGAGCGATGGGGTTTAAAGGGTTATAAATGTAGCCGGTATCTTTATAGTTCTTACCCTCAACTATATTCTTTGCGTGGTGAATGTATATAGAAAAATCTCCGCCCCAGTTATGGCCAGGCCGTAAAGTGCAGAGATAAAAAGCCCCCACTGTCAGGATAATAAAAAGAACCGTTGTTTTCTTACGGTTTATAAAAAAGGCTTTTGTTTTTTCAACTAAAAGAGGAATGCCCATTTGTCAGTATATTTCCTTTAAATCAAAGACCGGCCCGTCCTTACAGACTTTTTTATATCCGTCCTTCGTCTTGATAACACAGGCCGAACAGATCCCTGTCCCGCATCCCATAAACTGCTCAAAAGACGCCTGACAGGTTATTCCCGGCTTGTCTCTTATTATACCGGCTAAAGATTTAAACATAGCTTTCGGGCCGCAGGCATAAATGTCAGTCCGCGGTTCATAGCTTGTAGTCCACAGATAACTTTTTAACAAATCAGTAACTCTGCCCTTAATCCCCAATGAACCGTCCTCGGTAGAGATAAACACTTTACATCCCAATTTCTTAAATTCTCCCGAGCAGACAATTTCTGATTTATTCCCTGCTCCTAAGAAAACGCTGGTATTTTTTCCTTTAAGGCGTTCGGCTAAAAAAAGAAGCGGAGCTGTTCCTATCCCTCCGCCCACTATGACGTTATGCCTTGCCTTCTTCAATGAAACGCCAAAACCATTTCCCAAAGGGCCGATTAAATCTAAAACCCTGCCCTGTTTATACCCTGAAAGCAGAGATGTCCCCCTTCCCCTCACTTTAAACAGTATATAAACCGTTCTTCCTTTTATCCGGTGGATGCTGAACGGCCTGCGGAGAAAAACATGAGGAGAATCTATTTTAAGGTGAATGAACTGTCCCGGACGGGCTTTTCCGGATAAATAGAGAGATTTAACCCCCAACAAAAATATTTTAGGCTTGATTTTCTTCAAAAAATCTATTTTTACTTCTAATTCTTTCATTTTATACAATACCTCAAATTACAAATATTCTATCTCTATTTATAAAATCTTCAATAAATAGTTTCCCGGTAAAAGAGATTAAAAACATGTTTTCAATTTTTGCAATCTATCCTAAATCGCTGTAATCAGGAGCTGTTGTTTTTTCAACAGCCTCTTCTCTTAAAAACTGCGATTTCAGCAATACTTCTTCATATTCCTTTAAAGGAGAAGAATCATAGATAATCCCCCCGCCTAACCCGCACTCAACCCTGTTTTTATCAACAATAACTGTCCTGATAGCCACATTAAAACAGGATTCCCCTGAAGGGGAAACAAACCCTACACTCCCGGTATAAACATCCCGGGGTTCTTTTTCCAGGCGGTTTATAATCTGCATTGTCCTTATCTTGGGAGCTCCGGTAACAGATCCCGACGGGAACAGGGCTTTGAACAGATCTCCCAACTTTTCGTTCTTTTTGAGCTTCGCTTTTACCGTAGAAGTCATCTGAAACAGAGAAGGATATTCCTCTACATTAAAACAACGAGGCACTTTTACACTCCCTTTGCAGGCAATCTTTCCTAAATCATTCCTAAGTAAATCAACTATCATGATATTCTCTGCCCTGTTCTTTAAATCCCGGGGAAGAAACTCTTTGTTTTCCCTGTCCTGATGGAAAGTCCTGCCTCTCGGATAAGTTCCTTTCATAGGCTTTGTAACAATCCTTCTTTTATTTACCCTGAAGAAAAGTTCCGGGGAAAGAGAAAGAATCATCCTTTTCCCGTCATTGACTACTCCTGAAAAAGACGTCGGTTGTTTTCTCCTCATCTGTAAATAAAAACTTTTTATATCCCCTGAGAATATCCCTTTATACTTTAAAGTGTAATTTACCTGATAAGTATCTCCTCTAAGCAAATGCGTTTTTATCTTTCCTATCGCTTCCCTGTATTCGCCAAGACGCGTATTCAGCCTGCCGCCTTTAATCCTGTAAGAAGACAGTTGAGCCGGCTTTCCCAAAACAGGCAAGGTATCATCTTTGTGACTGATAATCTTGGGCGGAGGGAAAATTCCTATCCAGGATAGAGGGAAAGAGATCCTTTTCTTACTCAAAAGCTTCTTAAGCTTTGGTTCAAAGAGATAACCGAACTCATAAGTAAAATATCCCGCCAGCCACAGTCCCGCGGAAAGAGAATCTTCTGCTTCTTTGAAGAAATTGTTTAAGCTCCCTCCCAAATTAAAGGTAAGTATTCTTTTAGGAGAAGAAAACAGCAGGGATTTATGGTTATTCCTGTCCAAATAGGAAGTTTCCAGGAAAACTCCCGGTGAGGTATATATTTTAGAAAGAAGTTTCAGGATTCTCTTCTCAGAAAGGAGGGCATAACTACTTTTCATGTCGTAGAACAAGTTTTTGGCAGAATCTTAAAGTTTGTTTATCCTTCTCTGAAAGGGCACGGTTAACAAGGTCAATTCCTGCCGGGTCTGCTTAAAAAATAGATTTCTATTCTGCTGTATTTGCCGTTAAAATAATGGGGATTATAATACTTTTTTAAAAGAGAAACCTTTCCTGAAGCATAGAGCATATTTTTAATAACCGCCGAAGGAACGGGTTTACATTCCGGGCAATAGAGAATAACCCATATCCTCTTATTCCCTTTAACATCCAGGCATAATGTTTTTCCCCCTTTACCAGAACATACCGCAACAAAGCTGGTAAGCGGCCTTTTATCTAAGTCCGGGCGTTTGGAATAATAATCAAACGCCGTTTGCCCAAAGCCGGCGTAAAAAAGAACTAAATCACCAAGCTGGGCATTGGTATCTACAAACTCAGCCGCATCCCGCCACTGCTCCTTATTAACTTGGATATAATAATTGTAAATGCTTAATAAAGACAAGGCTGCTATGATTACTATAACCGAAGCCCTCGCTCTGCTGTATTTTATACTGCTTATACCCTTGGCAACTAACAAATAAAATGCCGGCATAGCTTCAATGGTATATCTTGTCCAATATATTGATGATTGGGAGAACTGGGAAACGACGAAAGGAATAAGCAGAGGGAGAAGGAACCACAACGATAATAAATAAACTCCTTCCGCATCTTTAGGCAGGGACAATGACCTTCTTTTAACTGACTGGAAGGCTTCTGCCATGGTTTTTATTCCTTTAGCCCGGTTAAAAGAAAGAACAAGAAGAACCAATAGTAAGATAAAGATTGCCAGCAAAGGAGCTGATCCGGCATACTCTTTAAGCGAACCTATAAGCGAAAAGAAATCCGGCTTGGGTATCCAGAGATAACCTTTCTGCATTTTTACAAACTCTCCGGATAATATCCGAATCCACGGCAGATATACAAAAAGTAAGGAACCCTGCGCTAAAAACCATTTTCTTAGATAACCCCTGGTAAACTTTTTAGAAGCAATACTCTCTGTGAAAATATAAACGTTTTGGGCAAAGAGAATAAAACAACTAAAATAATGCGTGTACATCAGCCCTGCTGTAGACAAAATATACCCTATAAATACCACCGCGCGTTTCTTCCTGACATGGTCTATCAAAAAATACCAGGAACATAGGCTCAAAAGGATTACTAACCCGTAGGGCCTTGCTTCCTGTGAATAACGGATGCCGAACGATGAAATAGCCAAGATGAACGCGCCTAACAGGGCTGTCTTTTCCTCAAACAGCAGGGCTCCCATTTTATATATCATTACTATTGATAAAAACCCGAATATTACCGACAAGAACCGCATAGACGGCTCGGAATGCCCGAACAAGTCAATCCAAAAATGCAGGCAGAGAAAGTATAAAGGAGGGTGATCTGTAACTTGATAGGCCTTTACAGCATGGGCTAAATCATTGCTGGATATTTGGGAAGAAATAACTTCGTCTAACCATAAACTCTCAGACCCTAAATCATATATCCTGAGAAACAATCCTAAGAGCAATAGCCCCAGCAATACAAGCAGGATTGAATGTTTTCTTAATCTCTCTCTAAATACTGTAGATAAATTCATAAAATAAATTAAAAGGGAGTTTCCCCCACCCTGCCTATTTCTGGCACTTCGGGCAAAAACAGGTTCCTCTGCCTCCCAAATCTATCTTTTTAACAGGGCTGCCGCAGATAAAGCAGGGTTGATTCTTCCTGCCATAGACTTTCAGCCTCTTTCCCATTCCTCCGGAAGCTCCGTCAATCAAACGGTAACTATCAACTGAAGAACCCTGATATTTGACGGCTTCCTTTAAGATACCCTGAAGCTCTTTGTGCAAAATTGATATTTCCTTAAGGGTTAAACTTGAGCTGTTCCTTAAAGGGGAAATCTTTGCCCTGAATAAAGATTCTTGAGCATAGATGTTGCCTATCCCGGCAAGTATTTTCTGGTCCATTAAAAGGATTTTTATGCTAATTTTCTTTTTCTTAACTATCTCCTGAAATTCTTTCAGTCCTATCTTTAAAGGGTCAGCCCCCAACTCTTTAATAAATTTCAGGCCGCGGAAATCTTTTTTCAGCCTCAACTCGCCTAAAAGGCGCTGGTCCATATAATTCAGGCATTGTTTATCGGAAAACTTAAAAACAACTCTTGCTTTATCTTCTTCTTCTCCGTATAAAATCCATCCGGCTATGCGGAGATGAAGAAAAAGAAATTTATTTTCTCTAAGCTTTATAATTAAAGCCTTGCCCTGCCTGATAATCTCTTGGGGTTTTTCGCCAATAAGACCTTTTCTAAACTCGCCAGCTGAAGGTTCTTTGATAACTTTAGGACTGGCAATTTTTACTTCGGTAATTTTCTTATTTAAGATTCTTTTTTCAAGCCCTCTTTTTATAGTTTCTACTTCGGGAAGTTCCGGCATGATTCCTCCTCCATATTATTTATTTTGATGTTATCAAAACTCTAAACTCTAAATCCGAAACTCTGAATAGCCCTAAAACTCAAAAGCTTTAAGCTCAAAACATTAATAAAGAGGCTGCTTTTGTTTTAAACTATATTGTTTTGGGTTTTCTTCATTTTGAGTTTGTTTAGGCTTTAGAATTTAGGATTTAGGGTTTTATCTTTCTTTTATACCAGATATAAAACTTCCCCTTTCTCCCTAAGAATTCGTACGGCCTCTTTTTTCCTTCTGAAGAAACAAAGATATATTTCTCTTGAATTAGAGGCGGATTCTCAGAAAATACCACAGGTTTCTCTCTAAAATACAGAGAAAGAAACAAGAACTTTTTTTTATCCACATAGACCTTATCAAAAGAGATGTTTTCTCTCCTCACAAAGTCGGATATTTGTTTAAACCCTTTCTGATAGCTTATGCGCGGGAGATAGACAAAATTCGCCGCCTCAATAATCAGTATCCAGGAAAACCCTAAAATCCAGAAAACATTTTTCCCTGCTTTTGTCAGAGAGAGAATAAAAGAAAAAACAAAGAACAGGTCCAGGAACAGGGCTAAAGAGAAAACGGGAATCTTACTACGGAAATAAAAACTTGCCCCTGTAAATGAAACCGCAAGAAAGCCTAAAGATATTTTCAAGAGAAGGCCGGAAGATCTTTTATCCTTTACTATATACTCCGCCGAAAGGTTGGCTAAAGGCGGGCTTAGAATTAAAAGGTACATTACCAATTTTGACTTTAAGATACTGAGAAGAATAAACCCTGCCGCCAGCCAGATAAAAGAGAATTTCTCCCATTCAGAGAAACTCCTGTTTTGGGCTTTCCGGACCAAATAGCCTAAAAGAAGAAGGCTCCAGGGAAGAGATGCCGCTAATATATAAGGGAAATAGAAAAACCAGGGGTGTTCATGGCTGGCAGGAAAAAACGCCCTCCCGAGAGTCTGTTTAAACAGCATATGGTAAAGGTAACTGCGGTCGCTGAAAGAAAACAACAACATCCAGCCCGCAATCAAGACCGCGCTTACGGAAACTGCTGCCAATAAATATTTGAGGCCTTTCCTCTTAAAAGGGAAAAGGAGGAATACCGTTTCTACGATTAAAGGAAGAAAAAAACCCAGGCCCCCTTTAGTAAAACAGGCCAAGAATCCGGCCGCGCCGCTTAATAAGGCTAAGCTGAGTTTCTCTTTTTCAAGAGAGAGATAAAACAAGTACAAAGCTAAGCTTACAAAAAAAACAAAGATTATATCCATCCTCACTAAAGAAGACATCACATAAAACAACACCGAGGTTGAAAGGATAAAAGAAGCATAAACGGCGGTCTTTTCCCCTCCCCTTTTTTTCACAAAGAGATAATTTATAAAAATGAGGAAAAAAGAGAATAGGACACTTAATCCTATAATAAAAGGCAAAAACTTTAACCCGGATCTGGCAAAAGGATGTATCATCCAGAAATATAAAGGAGGTTTCTGGTAATAGGCATGGCTATGGCAGGAAGGGATAAGAAAGTTGTCCGGAAAATGGATATTTGCGGCTATGCCGGCATTCCTTGCCTCGTCCGGGAGGAAAAGGTCCCTGAAGAAAGAAGAAGGAAGGTATAAAACACAGGCTAAAAGAAAAAGAAAGAGGGCTTTTTTTATCACTTCTTTTTTCGGTAGATGAAGTAAAGGTTGCGGAAATATATCAATATCCCCATAGACTGGCCCAGGATAAATACAGGGTCTTTTCTGTAAATAGAATATATAAGAAGGATTACCCCTCCCGCTATACTGAAGAACCAGAAAGCTATAGGAATTGTGCTTTTCTTTTTCTTCTCAGAAGCTATCCACTGGATAAAAAATCGGAGGAAGAAGCACAACTGGCCTAACAGCCCCAAAGAAACCCAAACCGCCTCAGCTGTTTTCACATCTAAACCTGTATTCAAAAATTCTTTTTGAAAGCCAGAAAACCCCTATTAGATCAAAAAGCCCCTGCCCTAACCGGTTTAAAGTGCCGTATTTAGACCTGCCGAACTTCCGGGGAAAATGTTTTACCTGAACTTCTTTTATCCGAAATCCCAGCCTGCCGGCAAGATAAGGGAAAAAACGGTGGAAATTTCTAAAGAAGGGGAACGCTTCCCCAACCTCTTTTCTAAAACACCTTAGAGAACAGCCCACATCTTTGGTGTAATCTTTTAAGACAGCTCTTCGGAAAAACCAGGCTGTCCGTGAAGAAACTATCCGAATAAAGGAGTCTTGCCTTCTTTCTCTTATCCCGGTTATGAAATCATACTCGTTCTTATAAACTAAGAGTTTAGTTATCTCTTCAGGAGGATTCTGCAAATCAGCATCTAAAGTAATTATCCAGTTACCTTTAGCCAGCCTAACTCCCGCGCACAAAGCGGCGCTCTGTCCCCGGTGATTTTCAAAAGAATAGGCCTTAACCCTCGGATCTTTTTCCTTGATGCTTTTAAGTATGTTTAAAGAATTGTCTCTGCTAAAATCGTCAATGTAAATAATTTCGTACTCCGAGCCGCATTCTTTCATTACCGAAGATATCTTCTCCTGAAGAACCGGCAAAGATTCTTCTTCATCCAACACCGGGATTATTACCGAATATTCAGGGCTAATCATTTTTCTTTATCAACTTGTGGTATTCCTGAATAGGCTTAACTCCAAACCCGCCTTTCTTTAATTCCTCAATCCCGCTGACCGAAGCCCTTGCTCCGGAAATAGTGGTAATACAGGGTATCCCGAATTTAACCGCTTCAGCCCTGATTTTAATCTCGTCTTTGCGGGGAATCCTTCCGGAAGGAGTATTAATTACCAACTGCACTTTCCGATCAATGATATAATCTAAAATATTAGGCCTCCCTTCGGAAATCCTCGGCAGAGAAACAACTTTTATACCGCGTTTTCTCAAGGCCTTGGCCGTCCCTTCGGTTGCGATTATCTTAAACCCCAAATCATTCAAGCTCTTAGCCGTAAACAAGATAGCCCGCTTATCGCTGTTTTTGACACTGATGAAAACAGTGCCTTCTTTAGGAAGAGCCTGGAAAGCCGAAATCTGGCTTTTCAAGTATGCCCGGGCGAAATTTTCGTCTATCCCCATAACTTCGCCGGTGGATTTCATTTCCGGGCCCAGCATCGTGTCCACTCCCAAAAAGCGGTTAAAGGGAAAGACAGATTCTTTAACACAGGTATAGGGGAGCGCGATTTCTTCTGTAAATCCTAATTCCTTCAGGGTTTTTCCGCCCATTACTTTAGTGGCTAATTTAGCCAAAGGGACACCTATTGCTTTTGAAATAAAGGGGATTGTCCTGGAAGCGCGGGGATTTACTTCTAAAACAAAAAGGTCTTCATCCTTGACCGCGTATTGGATGTTCATCAGCCCTGCTATCTTTAACTCCCCGGCTAAAGCATAAGTCGACCTGCGTATCTTTTCAATCATTGAGTCAGGCAGGCTGAACGAAGGAAGGCACATAGCCGAATCTCCGGAATGTATCCCTGCTTCTTCTATATGCTCTAAGATACCGCCGATGACATAGTCTCTGCCGTCGCCTATCATATCCACATCCACTTCAATAGCATCTTCTAAAAACTTATCAATGAGAATCGGCTGGTTTGGAGAAGCTGTCAAAGCATTCCGGATAAACTGTTCTAAAACATCTTCGTCATAAACTATTTCCATAGCTCTCCCCCCTAACACATAGGAAGGCCTGACCATTATTGGAAAGCCTATTTCCTTAGCAATCTTCCTGGCTTCATAAAACGAATTCGCTATCCCTGAATCGGCTTGTTTCAGCCCTAATTTGTCTAAAAGCTTTTTGAATTTTTCTCTGTCTTCAGCAACATCAATAGCCCTTGCTTTTGTCCCTAAAATCTTTATACCGGCTTTCTCCAGGCCCAGAGCTAAATTCAAGGGAGTCTGCCCGCCGAACTGGAGAATAACTCCTTTTGCGTTCTCAGCTTTTACTATATGCATGACATCTTCTAAAGTGATTGGTTCAAAATACAGCTTATCGGAAGTGTCGTAATCTGTAGAAACAGTTTCAGGATTGCAGTTAACCATAATCGACTCTATGCCTTCTTCCCTCAAAGCAAAGGATGCGTGGACACAGCAGTAATCAAATTCAATCCCCTGGCCTATGCGGTTAGGCCCGCCTCCTAAAATAATTACCTTCTCTTTAGAACTTAGCCTAAACTCATCTTCTTTCTCATAAGTAGAGTAATAGTAAGGAGTATAAGCTTCAAACTCCGCGGCGCAGGTATCAACTAACTTATATACCGGCTTTATATTATGCTTCCCCCTGAAAGAAGAAATCTTATCGGGAGTAATTGACAGAATACCGGCAATCTGCTTGTCGGAAAACCCCAAGGCTTTTGCCTTAGCCAAAGTCCGGGCATCCAGGCCCCTATGGGCGCGCAAGTTAAGCTCAAAATCTATAACCTCTTTTATGTTAGTTAAAAACCATTTGTCTATCAAGGTCAGCCTTCCCACCTCTTCTACAGAAAATCCCAGCCTGAAGGCATCTCCTATATAAAAGATCCGTTCGGCATTAGGCTTAACAAGATTAGCCCTGACTTCTTCTTCAACCTCATGAGGATGGACTTTATGTTTCTTAATATCAATGGCAGGATCCAATCCGTTCCTGCCTATTTCAAGGCCTCTCAACCCTTTCTGCAAAGCTTCTTTAAATGTCCGCCCTATTGCCATAACTTCGCCTACGGACTTCATAGCCGTAGTTAAAACAGGATTTGCCTGGGGAAATTTCTCAAAAGCCCAGCGGGGAATCTTTACCACACAGTAATCAATAGAAGGCTCAAAAGAAGCAGGGGTTTCTTTAGTTATATCGTTGGGGATTTCTTCTAAGGTATACCCTACGGCTAACTTAGCCGCGATTTTTGCTATGGGAAATCCCGTAGCTTTTGATGCCAAAGCAGAACTTCGGGAGACCCGCGGGTTCATTTCAATAATAACAATCCTTCCGTCTTTAGGATTAACAGCAAACTGTATGTTAGACCCTCCGGTTTCTACCCCGATTGCCCGGATAACTTTTATCGCCTGGTCCCGCATATTTTGGTACTCCTTATCGCTCAAAGTCTGCTGAGGAGCAACCGTGATCGAGTCTCCTGTATGTATGCCCATCGGATCGAAATTTTCAATTGAGCAGACAATAACCACATTATCGTTTTTGTCCCGCATAAGCTCTAACTCGTATTCTTTCCATCCTAAAACCGACTCTTCAATAAGGACTTCACCTATTAAGCTCAGCTTCAAGCCTAAAGAAACCGTAGATAAAAACTCTTTTTCGTTAAAAGCAAACCCTCCTCCTGTCCCGCCTAAAGTAAAGGCCGGACGGATAACACAGGGCAGGCCGATATCTTTTACACATTCTTTTGCTTCTTCCAAACTATGCACCGTTTTTGAGAGAGGGGTATCAATGCCGGCTGACGCCATTGTTTTCTTAAAAAGCTCGCGGCCTTCGGCCTTAGCTATAATTTCAGCATTGGCGCCTATAAGTTCTACATTGTATTTCTTGAAAATACCCTTCTTTGCGGCTGAAAAGGCGAGGTTCAAAGCAGTCTGGCCGCCCAAAGTAGGAAGGCAGGCATCGGGTTTTTCCAAAGCAACGACTTTTTCTAAAACATCTACAGTTATAGGTTCAATATAAGTAGAGTCGGCAAACTGGGGATCTGTCATAATTGTTGCCGGATTGGAATTAAGAAGGATTACCTTATACCCTTCCTCTCTTAAAGCCTTGCAGGCCTGAGTCCCGGAATAATCAAATTCGCAGGCCTGGGAAATAACGATAGGCCCAGATCCAATAATCAGAATCTTTTTAATGTCTGTCCTCTTAGGCATTTCTTCTCCTTACATTCATCTTAACCGCCTTTCTATCCCCCGTCAATATTACCAAAACTACTTACACTTTTAGAAAGTGAAATCCAATAACCAAGCAACAAGAGACAAATAAGCTCCAATCACCAATAATCAATCACCAAAATAGAATGCCTTAATGCTGAGGTTATTGTTTCTTGTATCTTATCTTCTTTTTCTTCACAGATTCTTCTCAACCATTTTTCTGAATTCCCCGAAAATATGCCCGGCATCAAACGGGCCGGGACCTGCTTCGGGATGGAACTGCACACTGAACAAAGGCAAGGAGTTATGAGACATGCCTTCAGGTGTATTATCATACAGGTTTATATACGTCTGCTCAACCGTTTTCGGCAGGCTTTCCATATCCACACAGAAATTATGGTTTTGGGCGGTAATATCTATTCTGCCGGTCCGTAAATCTTTTACCGGATGGTTGCCTCCATGATGGCCAAACTTAAGCTTGTAAGTTTTGCCTCCTAAAGCCAGGCCTAAAATCTGGTGGCCTAAACATATCCCCATGATGGGCAGTTGACAGTTGCCAGTTGACAAATAACAGATAAGTTTCCTGACGGTCTCTACTACATAGGGCACTCCGGCTGGGTCACCGGGACCATTGGATAAAACAAGCCCATCCTGCTTCATTTCCAAGATTTCTTCCGCAGTTGTCTTTGCCGGAACAACACTAACCTCATAACCCAAATTGGTTAGTTCTCTTAAAATATTATATTTCACTCCGCAGTCAAGAACAACAACCTTAAATTGCTTTTCTGGTGGCCGATGACTGGCGACTGGCGACTGCGGCCAAGTATATACTTGGCTGCAACTAACATCTTTCACCAAATCCCTGCCTACAATAGAAGGAAAACTTTTTAATTTCGCGCTTAAACTTTCTTCATCAAAGTCCAAAGAGGATATTATCCCTTTCATTGACCCGGTTACCCTTAAATGACGGGTAATAGCCCGGGTATCTACGCCCTCAATCCCGGTAACGCTGTTTTCCTTTAGATAATCTTCCAACCTCTTTCCGGCGCGCCAGTTGGAAACAATCCGGCTCTTTTCCCTGACAATGAATCCCTCCGGATGAACGCCCGCTGACTCAATATCGTCCGTATTGACTCCGTAATTCCCAATCAAAGGATAAGTCATACAGACAATCTGCCCCTTGTAAGAAGGGTCAGTCAAAATCTCCTGGTATCCGGACATAGAAGTATTAAACACGACTTCTCCTCTCGTTTCTCCTTCCGCACCCAAAAGCAGGCCTTGCTGATAAAACCCGTCTTCTAACAAAATACATGCTTTCTTCATCCGGTTCCTTTTCTTACCGCTAAGCGTTTAATCCTTTTACTTTCTTTACCCCGGGGACATCCCGGGTATCTATCCCACTGTCCTCTGTTTTCTGTCCATCCATTCATTCATCCAAATCATCCTTTCCAACATCAAATCTTGCGGCCGGGAACACCTGTGAGGTGGCCGGAGGGACTCCTCATAGGTGGTTCAGGTTAAACGCACTTATTTAGCAACCCTTTATCAAATCTTGAGACCTGACCCCACTCCTAATAAGTGTCCCTAGCAGGAATTGAACCTGCACCCCAGGCTTCGGAGGCCTGTACTCTATCCGTTTGAGCTATAGGGACGAATTCAAAAAGAAGTAAGGATTAAATTATTTTGGTTAAGCTGTCCTGTCAGGACAACATCTCAAAACAGGGTTAACTGATCTTTTTCTTTATCCTCTCCCTCGTCAAATATCTTTATTTCCCCGTACTCGCCGTCAAAACCCGGGAGGATGCCAATCTTTTTATCCCTGACTCTTTTTATCCCTTCGGCAATCTTAGAAGGTATTTTAGAAAAGAGCTCTCCTTCTTCTAAATTAATCAGGATGTTAAATTCCGAACCGAACTCCGAAACCATCCTTATATACTCTTCTTCAACCTGCTTAGCTCCTTTTTTCACCCTTTTAGCCTCAGCTATTATCTCATCTAAAGGAATTAAGCTCTTATAAGGAACGGCATTGTCAGGAATAAATCCTTCTTCCCTGTCGGCTAATTCCTCCACTCTGTTTAAGACACCTCTGGTCAAAGGCTTCCCGCAGGAAGGGCAGATACCCTTATGCTCTCTGGTCTCTTTAGGATGGAACCTGATTTTACAATTTCTGTGCCCGTCATAATGGTATTTTCCTTCCTCAGGAAAAAATTCCACAGTGTATAAAAACCCGCTTGTATCTTTGTTCTCCAAAACCCTTTTTATCTCCCAATAATCCATCGGGCAGTCAAAAACATTGGCCTCTCTGCCTATCCGTGAAGGGGAATGAGCATCAGAATTTGAGACTAAACTGTAGCGGTCCAAAGCCGAGAGGCGCCAGTTCATTTTAGGGTCGCTGGATAAGCCGGTTTCCAAGGCGGTTATTTTTTCAGTATACCTGCCGAAAGCATCATCTAAAGAATTGAAGCCTGAGTTGGAACCAAAAACCGAAAACCAGGGCGTCCAGATATGCGCCGGTATCAGCATAACGTCCTGGGAGATCTTAAAGACTTCCTCAGCCAGACTCAAACAGCTCATTCCTAAAATAGGCCTCCCGTCAGAAGCGATATTCCCATGAGTTGAAAGCATCTTATCTATTTCCTCAACTACGGCAATTGAAGGAGCCAGCAGAACGTTATGCACCCGGTAAACTTTTCCTCCCTGAGAGAAAATACTGGAAATCTCAGCCGACAAGATAAAATGAACCCCTTCATAAAGATATAACCCGCTGTTTCCGTCAGGTTCTAAATATTGTTTCAGTTCCTGCAGCCAGAGATAGTGAGTAAAATCCCCTGTCCCTAAAAGGCCGACTCCTTTTATCTTTGCCCACCTGGCAAGAGCCGGAATTTCCATCTGCTTAGATGTAGCCCGGGAATATTTAGAATGGATATGAAAATCCGCCGTAAACATGACTACCCTCCTCGCGGCTTAGATACACACACCTTTTAAGATTTATAAACCCTGTTAGAGAACTTCGTCTTCTAACGGTTCACGCGAACAGTGAATTTACCCCATAGTCAGCTTGAATCGGCAATAGCCGCTGATTAAGATCGGCAGCTTTCTCTAACGGAGTAAACCGTCTTACCTTTATATATAGTCATCTCTATTTTTCCTTTAAGTTTCTTTCCCAAAAGAGGAGTATTCTTTGATTTTGAAGCTATTTCTGATTCAGCAACTTCCCATTCCTTCTCTAAATCCGCGATACATAAATCAGCCCTAAAGCCTTCTTTAATTTCTCCTCTTCCCGAAAGGCCTAAAATCTTTGCCGGCATTGAAGCCATTCTCAAAGCCAAATCCTTTAGGGGTAAAGATCCTTTGATTACTAAATCCAAGGTTAAAGAAAAAGCGAACTCCAGCCCTATAACCCCAAACTCCGACTCGTACAGAGTTCCTTCTTTCTCCAGGAAAGTGTGCGGGGCATGGTCGGTAGAAATACAGTCAATTACTCCTTCTTTCAACCCCTTGATTAAAGCCTGCCGGTCTTCTTCCGTCCCTAAAGGAGGGTTAATTTTGAAATTAGCATTGAATTTATTCTTAACAACATCCTCTAAAGTAAAAGTAAGATAGTGAGGACAGGTCTCAGCTGTTACCAGAATACCTTCCTGTTTAGCTTTGCGGATCAACTCTACGGACCTGCCGGAACTTATATGGGCTAAATGAATTCCTATATTAAGAAATTTCGCCAACTCTATATTGCGGGCAACAACGACCGTCTCCGCTATTTCAGGAATGCCGTCAATCCCCCATATGCCTGATACGGCAGATTCCCTGATTAACCCTGAAAGGGATAAATCCCTGTCTTCACAATGAGAAATAACCAGCATCCCGAAATTAGAGGAATATTCCATAGCCGACCTCAGCAATCCGCTGTCCTTAACAGATACGCCGTCATCGCTTAAAGACAAACACCCCGCTTCTTTCAGCAGGCCGTATTCTGAAAGTTCTTTCCCCTGCCTCCCCTTGGTAAGGGCTCCTACAGGAAAAATATCCAACAGCCCTATCCTCTCAGCTTCTTCCTTTATACTTGAAGCCACCTCATAACTGTCTATTGCCGGCTGAGTGTTCGGCATACACTGAATCGCGGTAAATCCGCCTTTAACTGCCGATTTAGACCCCGAGAGAATCGTTTCCTTATCCTCTCTGCCGGGCGTGCGCAAATGCGTATGCAGGTCAATCAATCCGGGAAAAAGATGTTTTCCCTCAGCATCTATTACCTTACATCCTTTCTCCTCTATGGATCCGGCCGTTTTAACAATCCGGCTGTTGTCAATAAGGACATCCTTTTTCTCTACCCCTGAAGGATTGACGATTTTTCCGTTTTTAATCAGTAATTTCATATTTTTTGCCTTCCGATAAAAGGTACAACACCGCCATCCTAACCGCTAACCCGTTGGTAACCTGAGTTAAAATTAGAGGCTGGATTTTTTCCTTTAAACAAGAAGCTATTTCGGCGTCCCAATTAACAGGGCCGGGATGCATAACAACACTCTCAGGAGACAGATACTTTACGTTCTCTTTATTCAGAGAAAAATACCTGACATACTCCCTTTGAGAAGAGATCAACTGCCTGCCCATTCTCTCTTCCTGTATCCTCAGCATAATAACCGCGTCCGCGGATTTCAGGGCTTCTTTTACGGAATCGGTAACTTTACAGGGAAACCTTTCGCTGTATTTCGGCAAAAGAGTTTTAGGCCCGCAAAGAGTAACCTCCGCTCCTGCCTTGCTTAATCCCCAGACATTTGACCGGGCAACCCGGGAATGAATAATATCTCCTATAACCGAAACCTTCAGCCTCTCTAACCGGCCGAGCTTTTCCTTCAAAGTAAACATATCTAAAAGAGCTTGAGTAGGATGTTCATCCTGCCCGTCTCCGGCATTTACAACCGAAGCTTTCGTATGTTCAGAAAGGTATAAAGCCGAAGTGGAAAATTCGTGGCGGACAACAAAAATATCCACAGAATATGCTTCCAAATTCTTCAAAGTATCTAAAATACTTTCGCCCTTAACCATGCTGCTTGCCGACGAAGAGAAATTGATAACATCCGCGCTTAACCTCTTTGCCGCCAGCTCAAAAGAAGTCCTCGTCCGGGTCGAAGGCTCAAAGAACAGATTCACCACAGTCTTGCCTCTTAAAGCAGGGACCTTTTTAACCTGCCTCTGGGATATTTCTTTAAAAGACTTCGCGCTGTCTAAAACGAGCTCAATCTCTGAGCGGGTTAAATCTTTAAGCCCCAGCAAATGTTTTCTCTGCCAATGCTCCATTTAATTATCCTGTCTTCCCTAAGAGCAGAACCTCGTCTTTTTCGTCAATCTCTTCCAACCTGACCTCAACAACTTCCTCCGAAGAAGTCGGCACATTCTTGCCGACAAAATCCGGCCTGACCGGAAGCTCTCTGTGGCCGCGGTCGACTAAAACAGCTAATTCAATCCTTTTCGGCCGGCCGAAATCCATAATCTCATCTAAGGCGGCCCTAACAGTCCTTCCGGTAAACAGGACATCGTCAACTAAGATGACGACTTTCCCATTTATATCAAAATCTATCTTTGTTTCTCTGACTAAAGGAGCCGGCCCTATAACCGTCAAATCATCGCGGTATAAAGTAATATCAATAATACCGGAGGAGACCTCGGTTCCCTCCATCTCTGAAATAATCCTTTTCATCCTTTCAGCCAAAAACACCCCTCTGCGTTGTATGCCAATCAGGCAGAAACTATCTACCGCCGGATTTTTCTCTAAAATCTGGTGCGCCAGCCTCTTTAAAACCCGTTCAATTCCCCTCCGGTCTAAGATTTTTCCCTTCTCTTTATACATTTTTTAGCATTTCCTCAGCTAAAAAAAATCCCGCCTTGTTATTAAGACGGGCATAACTTCAGTATCTATAAACTTACTCATTTTACTATCCTTCCTAGTCTCTCCGGACTAGCTTAAAGGCTCCATAAAGTATAGAATATCCCCGTCCTCCTGTCAAGAGAATTCTCAAAAATGTCTGTGTCAAGTTTTAGCAGGTAGTTTTTTAGCGGCCTTAAAAAGTTTATGTAGAAGAGGGACTTGCCCCATCCCGATAATTATTCCCTGCTGGAACAAACACTGCCATCCAAATGCAACAAAACTGTTCGTAACGGTTTTGTTGCATTTGGTTATATTTTACCCCGTCTGCCTGAAGCTAACAAGTGAAGAAACAAATAACTTTCTTTTGCCTATACGTTCTCTATTTCTAATATCCTATCTACCCGGAATACACGCTTGTCTTTTCTTAGATAGCAATAGGCTTCTATGCCGATAAAGCTCTTGTCGGCATAGTTCATCTTTCCTACGCTTAAAGGGTTAATCGTTCTTTCTGACTTTTCGTCATTTGATTTTAGATAAGTGATTTTAAGCGCTGCGCCGGCCTTAATTGCCCCCTGAATAATTTTAATTTTCTCTTCAAAGGGAATTTCCCTATTGGAAATTTTATACTGGTATTTGGTAACAAAATCCACGATTTTCCAATCCACAAAAACATGGTTTTTCTTAATCGGCTTTTTTAAGCTTACCCCATTTAAGCTTCTGCACCTGCTTAAAGCAACATAAATCTGCCCGCAGGCAAAGACCCCTCCGCTTACGTCAATAATTACCCGGTCAAAAGTCTTTCCCTGGCTTTTATGAATGGTTATGGCCCAGGCAAGCCGCAAAGGATACTGAGTAAACGACCCCGCGGCTTCAGATTGTATTGACTGGGTAAGATCATCCCAGGTGAAATGGAATATTTTCCAGGTAAAAGGCAAAACCTTTTCTGTTCTTCCTCCGGCTAATTGGACCAAAACTTCATCTGGTTCTTCTCGATTTTTATCCTTCCGGATTTCAATGACCCTGCCCAATGTCCCGTTAACCCATCTCCCTCCGCTATCATTGTTAAGAAGCATTACCTGAGCCCCGGGAGAAAGAGAAAGCTCCGTGTCTGTGGGATAAGCCTGACGGGTAAAGGTTCCGCTGATTCGAGCGGTGTAAAAGCTGATTGGTTTCTCTATCTTCCGCAAATGCCCGGCATTGATTTCCGCGGCAACCTTGTTCGTCGAGGAAAGATATACCGTATAACTATCCGCCTCCTTTCTGCCAAAACCGGCATTAACCCTGCGGTTTAAGGTATCTATATCCTCATCGGTTAAAGAGTTGTTGCGAATAGCGTTAAGCAGGCGGATAAATTTCTCGTCTTTCTGGCGGTATATTTTTTCTAATTCAATAAATTCCATAGAAAACGTTTCAAAGATTTCCGCGCTGAAGAAATAGGGGCTGGCATAATGTCTTCTGAAGATTTCTCTTTCCCCTCCGGTAACGACCGGAGGGAGCTGATATAAATCTCCGATAAATACCATTTGGATCCCCCCAAAAGGTCTCCTCTTATTCTTCCCGTTCAACCTCAGGAATCTATCAATGCAATCAAGCAAATCCGCGCGCACCATTGATACCTCATCAATTACAATCGCGTCAAGGTTCTTGAAAATATCCGCCTTCCTCCCCCGTAATTTCTTAACCTTGTCTACTGTTATATCCGGCTTAAACCTGAAAAAGGAATGGATGGTTTCTCCTCCCACGTTAAGAGCGGCTACTCCGGTTGGAGCAAGAACAACTATAGTTTTTTTGGTTATAGACCTGAAATAATCAAGGAGCGTAGATTTACCGGTTCCGGCTTTACCGGTAATAAAGACATTTTTGGAAGTACTTTCTAAAAGGGTTAAAGCCTCTTTGAACTTCCGGTTAATCTCAATTTTCTTCATTTCTAAACCCGCCGGCATGTCTGTATTATATCTTTTTCCGGCAGGAAGTCTATATGGAATTTTAAGCCGGCGGGGCAAAAACATCCGCTGTTTTGGACAGTTAAACCCAGATTTTTCATTAGAAAAATCTGCCCGGATACCCTAAAGAGATAGGGTTGATGAAAATATTTATGGAACGCAAGCCGCTTCTAAAAGGAGGAAATACGAGGAGGAAGATTAAAATGGAAAATTGAGAACGAAGGTTTTAATATGCAGAAGAATGGGGGATATAACCTGAAACACACATACAGCAAACACCCCCTATGGTTGAAAAATTTTTACCTGCTTTTGTAGACAGCCCGCATTATCAATCAACTAATGGAAAAGGAGAATTTGCTCAAAAATGAAATCAAGAAAACTTTTGGTAATATCAGAAATATCGCTCGCCGGTTACTGAAGTCATTATCTATTCGTCATCCCTGCATAGTAATAAAGTTTGCTTGACATCTTGTGGTAATCAGATTACAATTGAGCAGATTCGGATTTAGTTAAACGACCTATTATTCGGGCGAGGGATTGCCGCTAAATTAAAAGACAGGAGGATAATATATGAATAGATTAAAGACTACTATCGGGACTTTGTTCGTTTTTCTAATCGCGTTGTTTTATTCTTTATCTCCGGCAGGGGCGGCTACTGATTACTGGCAGGATGGAGACGGCAATTGGGAAGATACTTCGCACTGGAGCCTGGGGTATTTGCCGGATCTTTTAGACGATGCTTATATCCTCTTTACGGATGATCCTGATCATACAGTAAACTTTGCCAATTCTTCTCCTTTTTCTTCGACAATTCAGCAATTAAGAATAGATGCTACCGGAAACGGAAAGATTACTTTCAACCAGACAGGCAATACTTTGACCACAAATAACGGCTATTACGCGGGTTACGACGGCAAAGCCTGTGTAGAGCATACAGGAGGCACTCTTAATAATAGCAACGATTTTTTCGCGTTAGGTCATCAGTCCGGAAGTTATGGATATTACCATATGAACAACACAGCCGAGATCAATTCGGGAGCCAGTGAAGCTGTCGGCTGGAACGGAGAAGGGGTATTTGTTCAGGATAATGGAACAAATTCTACAGATGGCAATCTTTATCTGGGAACCGGCTCAGGTAAAGGTTCTTATACTTTAAATGACGGCGTTAATAACGTAGGTGGTTATTTGGGTGCCGGATTTGGCTCTGGTTCAGAAGGGCTTTATACTTCAAACGGCGGTGAGCTTAACGTGGCAGGAGTAACTTATTTAGGGGTTAACGCCGGCTCCAGCGGCAGGTTTATTTTGAACGACGGCCAGGTTACAACCGGGACCAATGGAACCGGCACTATGGCGATAATCGGCTGGGACGGGGAAGGAAGATTAGACATAAACGGAGGAGGATTGCTTGTCGAGCACGGAGATGAGGCAATCGGCATGGGATATAGAGGAGAAGTTAACCAGTCTGGAGGAGAACATCGTATAGAAGACGGTTCTCTTAACATAGGGTATACTGCCGCGGAGGAATTTGGCACTAGTCTTGGAATATATAATTTGTCCGGAGGAGATTTGACTGTGCGTTATTGGGAAACCGTAGGAAAGAACGGCACGGGAATGTTCCGCCAGTTTGAAGACACTACTAATGTCTCCATATTAGGAGTAGTTCTCGGAGAGGCATATTCTACGGCCGGCGGCACTTATCCCGGCAGAGGGTATTTTGATATGTATGGCGGCCAACTTTACAGCGGCCAAATGAATGTAGGTTCTTCCGGAAACGGTTATTTTACCCAGTATGGCGGAGACGTGCTTCTGAG
>Ga0164318_10001134_pt1 | contig 23051 bp, 24 predicted proteins | sample GuaBasSedimGuay9_FD_113734 | JGI IMG/M metagenome (GOLD analysis project Ga0164318, IMG submission 113734) | Subseafloor sediment microbial communities from Guaymas Basin, Gulf of California, Mexico - Guay9, Core 4571-4, 0-3 cm | ecosystem: Environmental > Aquatic > Marine > Hydrothermal vents... | reverse complement strand
ATGCCGGGAATAATCACTGGAGCCATGTTTTCCTTCATATGGACCATGAGTTCCTTTGTAATCCCATCGATTCTAGGTTCTCCTTCTGAGAGAACCTTCGGCATCGAAATAAGTAGACAAATTTTGAATACGTTGAACTGGCCTTATGGAGCTGTTATGAGCCTAGTTTTGGCGGGAATAACCGTTGTGGCTATGCTTGTTTCCAACAAGGTTAGGGAGAAGGCTACGCGATGGGTAAGCTAAAGTTCGATTCAAGCAGGCTCTTGGATGTGGCGTGCGTTTTGATATGCCTATTCATGCTTCTCCCAGTAGTTGTAGTATTTCTTTCATCTCTTGACCCGAGAAAATATATTCGCTTCCCACCTTCAGAGTTTTCGTTGAAATGGTATGAGTTCTTCTTTTCTAGGGAAGACTGGAAATCAGCGTTCATGAACAGTATTTATGTGGCAGCTTTAACCACGCTAATATCTACTCCATGCGGAATATTGGCGGCTCTTGCGTATAGAAAATACTCCTTTAAGCTGAAGGGACTGTTTAACACGTTGATCGTCGTGCCTTACCTAATGCCTAGTCTTCTCATAGGAATTACAATATTAATGGCGCTCGGCAGAACTTTTCTCGGAGGGACCTACTACATAGTTGTAGGCGCGCATTCTCTTTGGGCTACCGCGTTTGTCTACATGCTCATGCAAGCCACGCTTGCAAACTACGATTTAACCCTCGAAGAAGCAGCTAAAGATCTAGGCGCAAATCCTTTCCAAACGTTTGTCGAGGTTACCTTGCCTCTGTTGAAAAGCGGCGTAATATCCGCCGTGATATTCGGTTTCATAACTTCGTTCGGCGAAGTAACTATGGCGATTTTCTTAACAACAAGCAAAACAATCACTCTGCCCGTCCGCATATGGAATTCGTTAAAATATGAAATACACCCGGTGACTCTTGTTGCTTCAGTTATTTGTATGGTATTCGCAGCTATAGCCTTAGCCGTGGTAACCAAACTTGTTGGAATTGAAGCGGTAAGCAAGATTGGAACGTGAAATGGAGGAACCTAAAAGATGGAGATAACCGTTGAAACGAAGAACGTGACAAAAACCTTTGAAAAGGGAAAAGTAGTCGCTGTAGACAACGTTTCGATAAGCGTCAAAAAGGGCGAAATCTATTCTCTGCTCGGGCCTTCGGGAAGCGGCAAATCCACGTTGCTTCGAATAATCGACGGGCTTGAGACACCGGACAGCGGAGATGTTTTCATCGAAGGTGAATGCGTAACCGAAGTTCCCGCCCACAAAAGAAACACGTGCATGGTGTTCCAGAAACTGGCGCTTTTCCCGCACAAAACGGTTTTCGATAATGTAGCCTTCGGCTTGAGAATGCGCAAGGTTGAAAAGGCAGAGATAAAACGGCGGGTTGAAGAAGCTCTTCGACTAGTTGAGCTGCCTTCCGAAGTTTACGCGGACCGTTATCCACGGCAGCTGAGCGGCGGAGAAATGCAACGTGTCGCTTTGGCAAGAGCGATAGTTCTACGTCCAGCAGTAATACTTTTTGACGAGCCGTTAGCGTCGCTGGATAAGCGTCTCCGCGACAGAATGCGTGTTGAACTCAAACAGTTGCTGAAAAGGCTTAACATAACAGCCATATACGTAACTCATGACCAGCAGGTGGCTTTCACGATTTCAGATAGAATCGCAATAATGGATAAAGGCAAAATAATGCAGATAGGCACACCCATAGAACTTTACGAGCGACCTCGGTCAGCATTCATCGCAAGCTTCATAGGCGACACTAACATCCTAAAAGGGACGGTTAAAAAAATCGAAAAAGACTCTGCTCTAATAGAGCTTGAATCCGGAGTCGTTATCCGCGCGTTGAAAGAAGAAGGCTTGAGCTCAAACAAAGAAGTAACCGTCTGCTTGAGAGCCGAAAGAATTCTGGTGTCCCGTAAACCCCTATACGAAAACTCCTTCGAAGCCACGATTAAAGAGGTTCTCTACTCCGGAGAAAACACCAAATACTTCCTCACATTGAAGAGCGGGCTGGAACTCGAAGCGAAAGAGAAGACACGTTACCAAGAAATGTTCTCAAAAGGAGAAAAAGTGTTTGTAAATTGGCGTCCAAGCGACGTGATTCTTATCTGCAAGTAGGCTATTCCTGCGATGGCAGAGACACAGAATTTCTTTCGGCAGCAGCCTTCAGAATAGCTTTCATCTTGCCCAAAGCTTCCGAAGATAAAACTGGTCCTTCATATTCTTCTAGAAGCTTCTTTACGTGCTCTTTAGCTTTTTCAAAAGCGTTCTTTGCTCCCTTAGCTTTCCACTCCATCCTTGTTTCTCTGCTTACTACATCGGAAGGTAAGTAGTACGTCTTATCCACGTTTTTTCTCAAGAACTTCAAAGCCTTAAAGTTCTTTATGTATTCTCCTCCAGCGCCAACTTCGCTTATGATGTCCAAGGCTAAGGTTTCCTTGTTTACTTCAAATCCCCGTTTGAACCGAAGCGCCATGCCACATATCTCGTTGTCAAGAACCAGTTTCTCCAAACTCTGGCAGCTCTCTAACTCTACCATTCCAGGTCCATGCATGAGGTTTACTCCCGCTAAAGCTCCCATAAGTAGGCCTACTCCGCTTTCTTGACCAGCTTGAAAATCGACAACTTTAGAATCCACGACTCCGGCGAAGGCATGCACTGGAAGATTCAAGTATTTGGCAATCTGGGCAAGAGATGTGAAGAGCATAGCTGTTTCCATAGAGCCCAACAAAGTGGTTCCGTACCGTAGGTCAGCTACGTTAGCCGAACCGCCAAATATCACGGGAGAAGCCGGCTTCACCAGCTGAGCAATGACGACGCCTGAAAGCACTTCCGCTGTGTGCTGTGCTAATGTCGCCGCCATGGCTCCCGGAGCTGTTAAGCCAAGCGCTGGCGCTGGCACCACTATCACTGGTACGTTGTGCTTGCAGCACTCGATTAAGCTTTGCAGTTGCAACTCGCTCCATTTTAGCGGCGAAGTAGGACAACAAACAAGCGTTCCGACGGGTTTTTTCCGTATATCCATTCCTTCAGCGGCAGCTGCGAACAGGTTGATGATGTCACGGGTTCCGTCGAATGTGAAGGTGCCCGTTACGATGGGTTTTCGAGAATACTTTAAGAGAATGTAGACTCTGTAGCGGTCAACCAGAGGGTTTGGCACGTCGGAAGGAACCAGCGCTGTGCTCTGGAAATGAATGTTTTTCAGCATGTCAGTAAGCTTTACTAGTTTCACTAGGTCGTCTACCTTCGGAGATCGTGCATCCAAAGTTTCGGAATCAAGAATCTTGACCGCTGCAGCTCCCGGAGTATAATGAACCTCGTCTCCTTCCAGCTTGTACACGTTTTTTCCTTTAGTGTCGTAGAAGCTGATCGACGACGGCGTCTTTTTCAATGAGTCTTTAACCAAGTTTTGGGGGAACCTCGCAATTTTCGTCTCATAATTCACTGTTGCGCCGTGTTCTTCAAGCATCTTCAAAGCTTTTTCATGGAAAATCACCACTCCGACGTTTTCCAAAATTTCAAGGGATGCCTCGTAGATTTCCCTGACTTCGCTTTCCTCTAGAACTTCGACGCGGGGCTTCATGTCGACTTCATCTCCAAACCCGTTATGCCTAAACCTACGTTTCTTATAACCATTTTCGACGCTTTTATGCAAATGTCAGAAGATTTTGTATAATGGGTGGTCTTTGGTTTTCGGGGCTACGCCTTTGAGCCTGGCTGAGTAGGCAATTATGGCGTCTGCCATAGCCACGGCGGGAAAGATGGTCGGCGCGTTCTTTATTGGTCCGTAGAGGAGGAAGTTGGCTCCAGCGTACTGCATGGCTGTTACGGCGTTTGCCATGCACACCTTTTTCGCATCGGGGCTTATCTCCTTAACTCGTTTCCATTCTAACACGGCGTTGGCTGGCGCTCCACCAGCGGGAAGTCCAAACTCGTTTCTCACGAGTTTTACGGCTTCAGCTGCTAACGAAATGCTTGGAACGTCAAGCACCGCCGTGTCTACTAGGGGCTTTTCTATCCCCGCTTCCTCTGCTAAGGCTAGGAGTCCCTTTTTTGAGCCGTTGCCCTTGAGAAGTTCTATTCTTCCTTTAGGCCAGACGTTGTGCGGGTTATACGTCAGGATAACCGCTGCTTTTATGTTGTTTTCTCTTATCGCGTCTAGCTCCTCTTGGGTTACGTGGTGGGTTATGGAGTTGTAGACCACGCGGTCGGCTAGTCCTACTTCGTTCGCGTGTTTTATTCCAGCTATCTTTACTTCGGCGGATGTGCTGTCGATTAGTATTGGCATTTCGGTTTTCTCTGCGACAAAATCCAAGTATTTCGGTATCGCGGTAGGTGTGACGCCGACGACGTCTATCATGCATGGAACCCCTGTTCTTTCGGAAAGTTCTTCGTGGGTTCGAATAAGCTGTTCCGCGGCTTCCTTGTCGAAGATTCCCTTTTCCATGTCCTTCACTATTTTGTGGCGTTCGTAGAAGATTGTTCCAATGAGCACTGTTGGCAGTTGTCCCGGCTGTCCACCTATCTGGATTTTTCCTATCTGGAAAATTTTCTGTTCTGTTTCGAACTTCAACATTGCTTGAAGTCCTCCATCCATTTTTTAACAGTTGGAAACCGAGCTAAATCACGATGAGGTATAGATAAAGCTTTTGAAAATTCTGATTGAAATTCCGGCTGGGCTCCAAGTTCCACGTATCTTGTTTTCTTCACGATTTCCTCCGCTTCCCTTCTGATTTTCGTGGAAATTAACGCTGCTTTGGCGCCTGTTACTGCGGTGTTGCCTAAAAACTTTATTTTTCTTAAGGGTACGTCGGGCACTAATCCGAGGAAGACGGCGTTTTCCGAGTTTATGTGGCTTCCGAAGGCTCCGGCTATGAACACTTGGTCTAGGTCTTCTGGGTGTACGTTTTCCTTTTTCATCAATATTGCGCATCCGGTGTAAACCGCTGCTTTCGCTAGCTGTATCTCGTTGACGTCGGCTTGTGTAACCACGATTTCCTTTCCAGTCACGGTTTCATCTTTCCCCGCGATAACGAGCTGTTTTTCCCCGTTTTCCTCCTTTATGCATGGGGCTTTCACGTTTTTGTTGAATCTCCCGTACTCGTCGATTATTCGGGCTTTGAACATCTCTGCCACGGCGTCTATTATTCCTGTTCCGCAGATTCCCAACGGTTTTTCTCCGCCTATGGTTTCGTATTCCACCTTCAACGATGAGGGGTTTATCCGCACCTTTTCTATGGCTCCTGACACTGCTTTTACGCCGTGTTTTATGTGTACTCCTTCAAAGGCTGGTCCGGAGGCGCATGAGCAGCAGACGAGTCCTTCTCTGTCGCCTAGGACGACTTCGGTGTTGGTTCCTATGTCAAGTAGCAGCTGCTTCTTTCTCGCCCTATGAATTCGGCTGGAAAGGATGTCTGCGACCGCGTCTGGACCCACAAAGCCACCTAAAACCGGTAATGCGTGAATGTTCGCGTTCGGGTTTATTTTTAGCCCGATTTTTTCGGCTTTAACGTTTAACGCCTCGCTTACGGCGGGCGTGTAGGGGGAAACCGCCAAGTATGTAGCGTCTATTCCGAAAAAGAAGTGGTGCATAGCGGTGTTTCCAACGAAAACCGCCTCGTAAACGTTCCGTCTGGAAACAGCTGCTTTCTTACAAGCTTCCTCCAACGCGGCGTTTATGCCTCTCACCAAAATTCTCTGCAAGCTTTTGAGTTTTCGGCTGTCTTGGAACGCGAAGGTTATCCGTGAAATCACGTCTTCACCATACATTATCTGCGGGTTCTCGATGGCGCCCACAGCCACAGTGTCGCCGCTGTTCAAATCCACAAGATAAACCACAATCTTCGAAGTGCCAACATCCACGGCTAAACCATAGCTCTCGCTGGAAACATCGCCCGCCTCCACGTCGACAATTTTTTCAGCGTTCCACACCGTAGCAGTAACAGCCCATTCGCCTCGCCTAACAACTCTGGGAAGCCTTTCCAAAACCTCGACGTCGGTGGTCAACGTTTTTAGCCCAAACTTTTTCCGCAACTGGTCAACGAGCCGTTCCCAGTCCGCCTGCACGTCAGAAAGACAGGGCTTAGGCAAAACCACATAGAACTTCTTAACCGCCGGCTCGAGCGTAACCCGTCTTTCAAAGCCCCACACTTGAATTTTCCTAACTTCTATCCGGCTCTCCTCGGGAACAAAAACAGTAGCGTCGCCTAAAACCTCGGTTTGACATGCAAGCCTATACCCAGCCTTCAACTCCCCCCGCGTCAAATGCTTCCTCTCCAACCTCGAAACAGGACTAACAGAACCCTCACCGCGAATAATCACACGGCACTTGCCACACAACCCCTTCCCCCCACACTCAGAACGAACAAAAACACCAGAATCCCTAGCAACCTCAAAAACCGTACGCCCAACACGAGCTTTCACCCTACGCCCCAAAGGCTCAAAACGCAAAACCACACGTTTAACCAACATCATCCCCTGCCAGAACCTATTTAATAACAAGAAAGACAAAAATAACTCTTGTCACGAATTCACTAAATAGCCAAACGTGCGGGGTTACCCTAGCCTGGTAGGGGGCAGGCCTGCTAAGCCTGTGGCCCGTTGGGCCTCGCGGGTTCAAATCCCGCACCCCGCGCCAAACGTTTTATTGTTTATCTGGCTCGGCATGTTTGATGCTCTTCTTCTTTAAAACATATTCTCTGAAAGCCTTGAAGGTTCGAAACTTGTAAGGCAAATAGTTTATGTGTTTAGTATTTGTGGTATTGTTTCTGTTATTCCAGTTATTATGAACTGGACTGCTATGGCTAGTACTATTATTGACATGAGCTTTGTTACTACTCGGAGCCCTTCTTGGTGTAGGAACCTGAATATTTTTGGGGCGTATATCATTCCTATGTAGGAGACTGCGATTCCAGCGGAAATGGCTACAAAAACGAGTGATGCTTCCAGTAGATTGTTGGCTTCGGAGACTAGGAGGATTACTGTTGTGATGGTTCCCGGTCCGGCTGTTAGGGGAAACGCTAATGGTATGGTAGCTATGTCTTCGAGTTCTTCCGGTGAATATTGCTCCTGTTTCGGATGGAGCATTCTGAACGCGGATGTGACCAGTAGGATTCCGCCCGCGATTTTGAACGCTGCAAAAGTTATGTGAAATATTAGGAAGACGAGTTGTCCCGTGAACGCGAAAAAAGCTAGCACGAGGAAAGATATTTTCATGGATTTTGCCGCTATTCTTCGCCGTTCTTTCGGGTTTACTTCTCTTGTTAGGGCGAGGTATATCGCTACTGTGCTGGTGGGGTTCATTACGGCTATGACCGAAGTAATCGCTAAAAGCGCAAATTCTCCGAGTCCCATTTCACTATTCTCTTCTTTCAACCACTATGGTGCAGTTCGTGGCTAGGGCTGCTATTACGCCTAAGGCTGCGAGCCAAGGTGCAACGAGAACGCCGACAACACCTATTGTTACGGGGATTTCTAGCAGCGTTTTTCCCTTCTCATTCTTAATGATTATTCTGGTCACGTTTCCCTCGTGAAGAAGTTCCTTAACCTTCTCTATTAGATTGTCAGCCGAAACCGAAAATTCCTCGCGAACCACCTTGGCAACTGGAGCTCCATACGCTGGGCAGAACTTCTCGTTTTCCTTCAGCTTCGCTCCGTGTTTCCAACAATAAGGCAACTCTTTCAACCTCGAAGAACTGTTTCTAACGATATATTTAAAAGCGTTGCCTCGACGCATGTTTAACCTCAAGGAAAGCAATAATAAGCATGGAAAATCGGAAGGTCCCGAAATGAAGGTTCTGTTCGTGTGTTCTGGAAACGCGTATCGAAGCCCGGTAGCGGAAGCTCTGCTTAAAAAGTTCAAGCCGGAAGTCGAAGCGGATTCGGCTGGAACCGACCCGGTAATTCCAATTTCAGAACTCGCCGAAGAGTTCTTAGCTAGAGAAAACGCGGCTAGATACCTTAAACCCGCTCCTGAAGGTTTAGAAGCGAAGAATCTACGTGAATATGATCTTATCGTAGCTATGGAGCCTAGGCACAAACATGTTATTTTACGTTTATGTCCCGAATGCGCTGACAAAACCGTCGTGTGGAACATTGAGGACCCGTATTTCATGCCGAAGGGAGGCGCTGAAAAAGTGTTCCAGCAGATAAAACAGAAAGTGAAGATGCTTGCGGATTCGCTGTGAAAAAAGGGGACGATAAAGCAAAATATATGGAACGCTAAAACTGTTCGTGGAGGCATACAAGTTTGGTTTCGTTGAGGGCTTTGGCGCCTTCTTTGACGAGAATTACGATAGCTGCAGCGGTGGGCGCTGCTCTCCACATCGGTCAAGGCAACAAGGAGATCGTTGACCAGAAAGCCGTGGATTTTTCGAGGGCAGCATTCGCTCAAACGGATGTGGATGGCGAAATCATATGCTGCGAAGGACCGAAAGACAACGCTCCGGCTTTCAACCGAAGGGAAAAGGTTGGAACCGGGCGTGGTCCAAAAGTGGAGTTTATCATGGACCCTGTTGACGGCACAACCGCGGTGAGCAAGGGAAGGAAAGACGCTATTTCAGCTTTGGCATGCGCGCCTAAAGGCTGTTTGCAGGTGCTTCCCGACGACGGCTACTACTTCAAAGTCGCCGCGAACGGGCTTTTGAAGGGCAAGCTTTCGCTGGACATGTCCGTTCAAGAAATTGTTGAAACCGTGGCTAGAGAGAAGGATATTCGGCTTCGAAACCTAACTGTCATAATGTTGGAACGCGAGAGGCACCGTCCAATATTGGAGATTTTGAGAAAGATGGGTGTGCGGATTATCCTCATACCAGACGGCGACATAGCTGCTTCCGTGGTTACGTGTATCCCGGACTCGGGGGTAGACCTGCTAATCGGCGCCGGGGCTGGTCCAGAAGCTACCATCGGAGCAACCGCTGTCAAATGTCTCGGCGGAACCATGCTGGTTAAAGTTTGGAAAAGCGAAAAAGACGACCCGAACCGACTGAAACGGCTTGAAGCAGTCGGCGTGGACGTTGAAAAAACCTATTCTGAAGACGAGTTGGCTCGGGGCAATGTGCTGGTTTTCGCGGCGTCTGGTGTGACAAAAGGCGAATTGCTTGACGGCGTGCGGTTTATTCCCGGCGGAGCGGTTGTGCATTCGCTCTGTGTGAGGCTGCCAAGCGGAACCTTGGAAAGGTCTGAAACGATTCTGCGGTTTAAAGAACACCCGGTATACCAAGCTCTCTTGTAGGCTTCTCTGCCTACCTTTCTTGTTCACTTGTCCAGTATGCGGCTTTTTCGCCTTCGCTCGTTATTATGTGTTCTTTCTTGAATATGGCTGCTTCCTTTTTGTATCGTTCCACAGCTTTTTTCAGCGTTTGGAAGGTTTCTTGGCGGTGTTTTCCCGCTACTAGGACGTAGACGAGTTCTTCGCCGGGTTTGAACTCGCCTGTGAAATGGTGGATTTCCACGGCGATTATGCCTTCACGTTTTTCTAGCTGTCTGCATATTTCCTCCAGTGTTTCGTTTGCTTTTTCTTCGTAGGCTTCTATTTCGAGTTTTACCACTTTTTCACCTTTCGGGGTTTGGTTTCTAACAACGCCTATGAAACATGCTACTGCTCCGGCTTTCTCGAAATCCGGGTTTCTCTTCAGCCTTTCAAGGGCTTCTGGGAAGGAGAAACAGCCTTTCTCGTGGATTCTCTTTTCTGGTTCCATAACCTTTTCACTCCAACATCCGCTTCGAGGAGTTCCGAAGCTTATTAGGTCTCCCTTTTGTGATGTTTGGCGGCGTGGATATATTTGTTTTCAGGGTTCCCGCTGAACGTTGTGGCTTTGCGGAAACCCTTTACGTTTGTAAACTTTTATATTTGGGAGCGCGCTCTAATAAGGAAGGTTGGGGGATACAAAAACGCAATCCACGGTTGTAGACGAGGAGTTCGAAGCGATTGCGGACTTGGAGAAACTCAAAGACTGTTTCGAATGCGGCATATGTACCGCCAGTTGCCCCGTCCACGAACTTTTGGACGGATATTATAACCCGAGGATTCTGCTGGAAACACTGTTCTTGGAGAAAACCGCCATAACCGGCGAAGAAGGCTTATGGCTCTGCGCATGGTGTTACCGATGCTACAAACGTTGTCCTCAAGGGCTGAAACCCCCGGAAATATTCAACAACGCCAAAAACCTAGCAGTAAGACGCGGAGTCACAGAGCCTATGGAAAAAGCGTTAGCGAGAATTTTAAGCTCTATTCCCCTTCCGCTAGTTACGCTTCGCCTATGTTTTCACCCGGAAAGAGCGGGGATAGACGAAGCCTTGTTGGAAGAACTTGTCAGCAAAACGTATGAAAGGGAAGTTTTGAGCAGAAAACCCGAAACAGAAAAGCACGTGGACAAGAAGGTAGCGGTTATAGGTGCCGGTCCAGCTGGGCTGACTCTTGCTTACGAGTTGAGCCGTAAAGGCTATCCCGTAACCGTTTTCGACGCGCTTCCAGAACCGGGCGGAATGCTTCGCAAGTGCATACCCACGTTTAGGCTGCCCCGCGAAGTATTAGACAAGGAAATCTCCCGCTTACAAGAGCTCGGCGTAACTTTTAAAACAAAGGTGAAAATCGGGGAAAATCTCGATTTTCAGAAATTGTGGAAGGAAGGCTATAAAGCCGTTTTTGTCGCTGCTGGAGCGCATAAATGCCGTGAACTCCGCGTTGAAGGCGTTGAACTGGAAGGCGTTATCCACGCGTTGGATTTCTTGTCGAAGGCTAATTCGGGCGAGAAAGCGAACATAGGTGAGAAAGTCGTCGTAATAGGCGGTGGAAACGTCGCCGTGGATTCGGCTAGAACGGCGTTAAGGCAAGGAGCCAAAGAAGTAAAGATTATATACCGAAGATCTAGGGCTGAGATGCCTGCAATTCCGTGGGAGGTTTCCGAGGCGGAAAAAGAAGGCGTAAAAATCGAGTTTTTAGCTTCGCCTAAACGCTTCATAGGCGAAAACGGGAAGCTCAAAGCGGTTGAATGCCTTCGAATGCAGCTAGGCGAACCCGACGCCTCTGGAAGAAGGAAACCCATACCCATTGAAGGGTCAGAATTCACCGAAGAAGCCGACACCGCAATTCTTGCAATAGGCGAATCACCAGACGTGTCCTTCCTCCCTGAAGAGGTGGAACTAAACCCCGACGGCACAGTTTGGATAAACCCCATAACCATGGAAACAACCATGAAAGGAGTCTTTGCAGGCGGAGACGTTGCCACCGGACCAGCCACAGTTATTGAGGCGGTTCTAGCTGGAAAGAAAGCCGCCTATAGCATAGCGAAATATCTGGAGGAGACGTGAGCCCTATGAGCGAAAAGGATGTGTCCAAAGCCGAGGCTGAGGAAATACGCATAGGCGTCTACGTCTGCCACTGCGGCTTAAACATAGCTGGCTCCGTTGACTGCGCCGAAGTAGCAGAGTTCGCTTCCACGCTGCCCCACGTTGTGCTAGCCAAAGACCTACGCTACACGTGTTCAGACCAAGGACAAGAGATAATTAAACAAGACATAAAGGAGCACAGGCTTAACCGCGTCGTCGTAGCCTCATGCTCGCCTCGGCTGCACGAGCCCACGTTCCGAAAGGTATGCGAAGAAGCCGGGCTAAACAAGTATCTGTTCGAAATGGCTAACATCCGAGAACACTGCAGCTGGGTTCACCTCTACAACCGCAAGGCAGCCACGGAAAAAGCCAAAGACCTCGTGAAAATGGCTGTCATGCGAGCCGCGTTGCTACAGCCAGCCGTGGAAAGCGAGGTTCCCATAAGGCCGGAAGCGCTGGTCATAGGCGGCGGCGTGGCTGGAATTCAAGCAGCCTTGGACTTGGCTGACACGGGTTATCATGTTTACTTGGTTGAGAAAGAACCCAGCATAGGCGGAAGGATGGCTCAAATCGATAAGACATTCCCCACGATGGACTGTTCCATATGCATTTTAGCGCCTAAAATGTCCGATGTGGGGCACCATCCAAACATCACATTGCTCACTTACAGCGAAATCTTAGACGTTAAAGGCTACATAGGAAACTTCAAAGTCAAAGTTTTGAAGAAACCCCGCTACGTGACGAGCGACTGCACAGCATGCGGCGAATGCGCAAAGGTCTGCCCGATGATTGCGCCGAACGAGTTCGACGTAGGCTTAGCCATAAGACACGCCATCTACACGCCCTTCGCCCAAGCCGTGCCGTCCACCTACGTAATTGACCGGGAGCTATGCCTAAACAAAGAAGGCGTAATCGTATGCGACAAATGCACCAAGGCATGCGAGCGGCAAGCCATAAACTTCGAAATGAAACCCGAAGAGATAGAACTTGAAGTAGGCACAATCATAGTGGCGATAGGCGCAGACGTTTTCGACCCCTCCATAATACCACAATACGGTTATGGGCGATACCCCAATGTAATAACCTCGCTGGAGTTCGAACGGCTAATCAACGCTGGAGGGCCTTCAGGCGGGAAACTGCTACGTCCCAGCGACATGCAGATTCCTAAAACCGTTGCCTTCGTCCAGTGCGTGGGTTCACGTTCGGAGAAGACTGGAAAGCCTTACTGCAGCAACGTCTGCTGCATGAACACCATAAAAGACGCGTTGCTCATAAAGGAGCATTGGCCGGAAACGCAGATATACGTTTTCTACGTTGACATTCGAGCTTTCGGAAAAGGCTTTGAAGACCTCTATCGCCGCGCCAGAAAAGAAGGCGTAATTTTCATCCGTGGATTGCCCGCTGAAATCGTTGAAGATAAGCAGACGCGGGATTTGTGGCTCATAGGCGAAAACACGCTTCAGAAAAAACTCTACAGAATACGTGTAGGCATGGTCATCCTCTCGGTAGGGCTTGAACCGCGGAAAGAAACAGACCTAATCCAGAGGCTATTGACGCTTTCAAGGAGCAAAGACGGCTTCTTCATGGAGGCTCATCCCAAACTACGCCCGGTAGACGCTGCCACGGGCGGAATATTCTTCGCTGGCTGCGCAGAATCGCCGAAGGACATAAAGGACAGCGTAACCCAAGCGAGCGCCGCAGCTGCCCGAGCCGGAATCTTGATGGCGAAAGGAAAAGTAACGGTTGAAGCCCTAACGCCCATATGGATTCCGGAGAAATGTCAAGCATGCGGGCTATGCGTTAAGGTTTGCCCCTACAACGCTATCAAACTGGACAAAGAGCGAAAGAAAATCGAAATAATTGAGGCTGCTTGCGCCGGATGCGGCACGTGCGGGGCTGAATGTCCCTTCGGCGCGTTGGTTATGCGTCATTTCACCGACGAGCAGATAATAGCTCAGATAGACGCTGCAACCGAGGTGGACGCCGACAAGAAGATAATTGCTTTCTGCTGTAACTGGTGCAGCTACGCTGGCGCCGACTTCGCCGGTGTCAGCCGAATTCAGTATCCGGAAAACGTTCGGATAATCCGAACCATGTGCTCCGGACGGGTAGCGCCGAAGTTCGTGGAAAGAGCCTTCGCCCGAGGAGCCGCAGCCGTCCTCGTTTCAGGCTGCCACCTAGGCGACTGCCACTACATCAACGCCAACTACCAGACCAAAAAACGTGTGGAAAGACTCTGGAAGAAAATGGAGAAGGCCGGACTAAACAAGGAAAGGCTTCAACTCGTATGGGTAAGCGCAGCTGAAGGAGAGAAATTCGCGGCGAAAATCCGTGAAATGCAGCCCATCGTGGAAAGCGTGACGCCGGAGGAAATTGAGAAGGCGAAGGAAGTCTTCCAGAAAGCTTTGGAGTTGTGAATTGATGCCTGTTAGAATTTGGAGAAAACCCTTAGACGCGGAAAAGGCGAAGCCGCCGTGTGGAGAAATCCACATACTCAAAGACCTGTGCAAGGGATGCGGCTACTGCATCGAATTCTGCCCCCGAGACGTGCTTGAAAAGTCGGAGGAAATAAACAAGAGAGGCGTACATCCGCCGCGGGTAGCTGACGAATCCCGATGCGTGGTCTGCAGCTTCTGCACCGCTGTATGCCCCGACTTCGCCATATTCGTGATTGAAAAACCATGTGAAGGAGGACGCTAAAATTGTCGAAAAACAAGGCTGTACTAACCGGTGAACATTTCCTAAGCGGAGACCTAGCATGCGCTGAAGGCGCCCTAGCCGCTGGCTGCCGTTTCTTCGCAGGCTACCCGATAACTCCTGCTACGGAAATCGCTGAAAGAATGTCTTTGAGGCTACCCCAAGTAGGTGGAGTATACATCCAGATGGAAGATGAGCTTGCTTCTATGGCGGCAGTAATAGGCGCCTCTTACGCTGGAGTAAAAGCCATGACCGCCACGTCTGGACCCGGCTTCAGTCTAATGCAGGAAAATATAGGATTAGCGGTTATGACCGAAGCTCCATGTGTACTCGTAAACGTCATGCGGGGAGGACCCAGCACTGGACAGCCTACCAAGCCCGGACAGCAGGATGTGATGCAAGCTCGGTGGGGTTCACACGGCGACTACGAGATTATCGCGCTTTCACCTAACTCTGTTCAAGAAGCCTTCGACTTGACCATTGAAGCGTTTAACTTGTCTGAAGCCTATCGCGTGCCCGCGTTTCTGCTTATGGATGAAACCGTGGCGCACATGTGGGAGAAGGTTGTGATACCCCCCGCTGAAAACATCAAGCTGGTGAACCGTAAAAAGCCGAAGGTTCCACCAGAAAAATACGTTCCGTTCAAACCCGACAGCGAAGACTTGGTTCCTCCGATGGCTTGTTTCGGCGAAGGCTATCGTTTCCATGCTACGGGCTTGACACACGACGAGTTTGGAGTTCCTAAAACGGACAGCCCGGAAATACAGTTCCAACTGGTTAGCAGACTCTGCGAAAAAATAAGGCGGAACGCCGACAAAATCGTAAAAGTTGAAAAGACAATGTTAGACGACGCTGAGGTAGCCGTAATCGCCTACGGCGTATTATCCCGCTCAGCACTTAGCGCCGTGAAAAAAGCCAGAGAAAAGGGAATAAAAGCCGGGCTTCTACGGCTTGTGACCATCTGGCCTTTCCCGGAAAAACACATCAGGGAGTTAGCGGACAGAGTGAAGGGAATAGTGGTTCCGGAGCTGAATTATGGCCAGATAGTTCGTGAAGTTCAACGTATAGCGGGGAAGGTTCCGGTTGTTTTCTTGCCTAAGCTCGGCGAGGACCTGCATAAGCCCGCTGAGATTCTGAAAGCGTTAGAGGAGATAAAAAGATGATGGCGAAACAAGAAGAAATGGGTCATCCTTTGGAGGATTTCCTACGTAAGTCTAGAATGCCTCATATATGGTGTCCCGGATGCGGCAACGGCATAATTCTGCATAGTTTTCTGCAGGCTGTAGCTGACCTTGAAATGGACTTGGACAAAACTGTCGTGGTTTCCGGAATAGGCTGCATGGGACGGGCAGCTGGATACGTCAACATGGATTCTTTCCACACCACGCATGGACGAGCCATAGCCTTCGCCACCGGAGTAAAACTCGCCAAGCCAGAGCTTACCGTCGTGGTTCTAAGCGGAGACGGAGACCTCTTCGCCATAGGAGGAAACCATTTTATACATGCGGCTAGGCGAAACATAGACATCAAAGTCATATGCGCCAACAACTTCAACTACGGCATGACCGGTGGACAGCAAGGACCAACCACGCCGCTGGAAGCATACACCACAACTTCGCCTTACGGAAACATAGAGCACCCCTTCAACCTCGTCCACTTGGCAGCGGCTTCCGGAGCCACCTACGTAGCAAGGTGGACAGCGCTTCACGTGAGGCGGCTTACGGCTTCCATCAAAAAAATGCTGCAGAAGAAGGGCTTCGGCTTCATAGAAGTGATATCTCCATGCCCGGAAATTTTCGGAAGGAGAAACAAGATGCGAACAGGGCTCGAAATGATGGAGTGGTTCAAAAAAGTCTCGGTAATCGAAAACTTTTCCGACCCAGCTAAAGCCGAGGTCTCACGTGACAGAATAGTAGTCGGCGAGTTCGTAGACACTGAAAAACCCACATTCGAGGAAATTCTCTACGAAACTATAAAGAAAGTTCAAGAAAAAGGGTGAAAGGGTGGAAGAATCGTAAAATGAGAATTGAAATAAGAATCGCCGGATTCGGCGGTCAAGGAGTCATACGCGCCGGCTTAATGTTAGCCATGGCCGCAGCTCTCTACAGTGGCAAGAAAGCCGTTCAAACCCAGTCTTACGGCCCAGAATCCCGTGGAGGCGCTTGTAAATCTGAAGTGGTAATATCTGAAGAGGAGATAGATTACCCGAAAGTCCTAGAGCCAGACGTGCTTATTCTCATGTCGCAGCACGCCTACGACGTCTACATAGACACGGTGAAACCCGGGGGAACAGTGCTTCTAGACCCGGATATGATTCCTTCGCGAAAAGAGAAAACTAACATAAAAATCTACGAGGTTCCCGCTACAAGGATAGCTGAAAAACTTGGAAAAACCATCGCTGCAAACGTCGTGATGATGGGTGCCTTTTCATCTATAACAAAGCTGCTGGATGCTGAGGCGTTGAAAAAATCTGTTCTAGCTAACGTGCCGAAGGGAACAGAAGCCTTCAACCTCAAAGCTTTCGAAGAAGGATACCAGTACGGAACACAGCTGATGAAAAAAGGAAACCCTAATTAGCCCTTCCCCTCAAAAGGAAATTCAAATAAACCCGTTTTGAAAGGAGGCGCTTCAAATTGATTGTTGGGATAATGGCAGACACCCATGACCGTTTGCCCCTCGTGGAGAAAGCCGTGAAACGCCTAAACGAGGAAAAGGTTGAGCTAGTTCTCCACGCAGGAGACTACGTTGCGCCCTTCGTGCTGGCTCGGCTTAAAGAACTCAACTCCCAGCTCATCGGAGTCTTCGGCAACAACGATGGAGACAAAGAACTTCTAAAAAGGAAGTTCGCTGAAAACGGCTTCGAAATCCGCGGAGAATTCGCCGAAATCGAAGCTGGAAACACCAAAATCGCCATGCTCCACGGACATCAGACCCTGCTGTTGAACGCACTTATAAACGCTGAAGCCTACCCCGTAATCGTCCACGGACACACGCACAAGGCTGAAATTCGGCGGAAAGGAAAAACCCTCATAATAAACCCCGGTGAAACATGCGGCTACCTAACCGGAAAATCCACAGCTGCGCTACTAGACACCGAAACCATGGAAGCGAGGATAATCCAGCTCTAACCCCTTCTTTTCTCCAAAAACTTTCGAACCTCTTCCAGCCCCTCCGCTGCTTTTAAATGGACTATCTCAAACGCTTCTTTAGCTGTTATCTCTTCCAGTTCTTCACCCGTTGCTTCTCGGGCTAAATGTCTCGCAGCTCGCAAAACCTCGCCGTTAAGCTGCGAATCCGTGTAGTCAGCTAAGAAACAAACCAGAGCCTCAAGAGTTTTCGGTTTCATCATGCCATATTCGCCGTGATGTGCACATACAGCATGAACAACTTCAAGCGGAAAACCTCGACGCATAAGCTCTGAAACAACGAGCGAAAGGTGGTCAAGCTTTTCACCTATCGGCGAAGAACGGTAACTTCCATTTTCGCTTAGCATGTAGGTTACGGGTTTAAAAACGTCGTGAAGCAACACTCCGGCTAAAATCACGTCACGGTTAACTTTTCCTCCATAAACTTTTTTGACAATCTTGCACAGCGTAAGCGCAATTTCAGCTGTCGCGACGATGTGTTCAACGAGTCCTCCCTTGTAGGCGTGGTGATGTCGAAGCGCAGCTGGAGAATCCTCAAGAGAAAAGCCTTGAAAGGTTTTGCCTTCTATCTCCACCGTGGGATTCTCCAGAACCTCAGCAACTTTCTTTCGCAACTTTTCATCCTTGATTTTCTTCAAAATTCTTTCCAGTTTGGGACTAACCAACTTCTTTCCCTTCAACGCTTTCTTTCAGCTTCTGTTTTTCTCTGTTTGCTTTTAAATGTGCCTCCCGGATAGGCTGAGGAACACGGGTGTTCTGAGCGCAGTGTTTAACTATTTTCACCGCTGTGTCCAACGAAACCATGTTTCCAACGCTCACGTAGACAGGCTTCGTCCCAGGCTTGGTAATCACCGCCATGCCAACAACTTCGCCTTTATGCACTATTAACGCGCACCCCTCATCATTGAACTCGCCCACAGAGCCGCACAACAGCTTTTTCGCAACCCCAACCGTAGGCTTGCCAATCACCACGCCAAGGTGGCTCGCAAAACCACAACGGAAAGGATGAGCATAGCCGTGCCCGTCAACCAAAACTACGTCAGGCTCGATTTTTAACCGTTTAAGACACGAAACCGCCGGCGAGATTTCCCGAAAGGAAAGAAGCGTGGGAACATAGGGAAACATGGTTCTACAGCGGACAACAGCGTATTCCACGGTCTCCAAAGAATCGTATTCAAGCACGGCTGCAGCCCCTATCGCTACGTCTCCTACGTAGGCCACGTCTACCCCGGCGACAAAACGGATGTTTTCTGCCTGAAAACGGTCGTCGAACACTATTTTTTTGGCTAGTTCCCGCTGTATCCTACGCGCCTTTTGCACGGAAAACCTTTTCATTCGGACTTACCTTTAACGCGTTTCCCGCTCTTCTCAACGAGTTTCTCAAAATCCCTTATCGCTTTTTCCAGAGAAGCTCTTCTCGACTCCAACGTGACGTCTCCCCGAGTAGTCTCAATTATTCTTCTGGCAACATCGCACTTCCGCCTTAACCCGGGAACGAGAAGGTAAGCTTCATCCATCGCCATTAGGCTTGAATAGATTTCCTCCATTTTTTCAAGGCACTTCTCAGCGTTTTCCACGTTTCCCTCTCGAAGCGCGTCTAAAGCTGAACGTCGAAGTTCGCCTATGACATCGGCTAACCCCAGAATATACGCCACATGTGGCACTTCCAGCTCGTCCGGCGAAACGTATGTGCCGTTTCTGACTAGTTGAAAAAGTATGCTTGCTTCGCAGTATTCTTGAAGGGCGGCATCGAAAAGCCCTGTGTAAACTATTTCCGGATAGCCTTCCGAAAGAGTGTTTAGGCTCTGTATCATTTTTCTGGCGCGTGTTAGCCTCTTTCTTGCTTCTCTGAACCCTTTTTTGTGAATGAGCAGAATCGCTTCCTTCGAGAGACGCGTCGCCTTACGCATGACTTCTTGAGCGCGCTCCCTAATCTTTTCCTTCCTTTTCAATTCAAACCGGATTTCTCCTAAAATTTCGTTTAAACCCAAACTTAGTCCCTTCTATCCAGTTAGTTAAAGGTAAAAGAGCGTTAAAGATATTTAGTTCTATTCTCTAGCGCTGACAAACCGTGGTATTCGGTAGGTTAGCTTGAAGAAGCTTGTTGCGGGCTTTAGTCTGCCCCCTCACCCTTGTCCCATTTCTCTATTACTAGCTTGTCGTCGCCGAGTTCGAATTTTATCCGCACCTTTAGCGATTCGTATCCCTTGAAGGGGAACATGCTGTCTTCAGCTAGGTCTTTCGGGAGATATATCAGGTATTTGCCGTCTTTTCTTCTGAACAACCTTCCTTTTCCTTCGTTCACCATTTCTAAACTCCTCGCTTTCTTTTCCAGCTTCAAGTTCTGAATCGTAAATCAGCCGACGTTATTTAACCCTTACGGTTTTCTCATCAAACTTACAAAATAAGGCATTACGCGATCTTTATGGGCTTTTCCAGCCGGCTTAATAGCACGACGCGGCTTTCCTTAGACTCGTCTAAAACGTTGTATCCGAGTCTTTCGGCTAGCTGAAACGCGAACCTCTGAACCTCCGCGTGGGTCGGCATGTTGCTGAAGCCTAGACGCTTCCTCGAATAGCCAACATGCATGTAAGCCTTAGGCTCCACGTATGTAGGCTCAGCCTTCCCGATGACCCTCGCGTAGCCTTCAACGTCATCCATGTTAAAGCCGCGAACCAAAGTAATGCGAATCACCGTGGGACAATTAAAACTTGAAAGCAAGCCCAGAGTTTCGCTGATACGTTTCCACGCACCGGCGATTCTGGGACGGCAAAGCCTCGCCAATCCCTTAGCGTCCGTGGCGTAGAGCGAAACATAAAGCTGAGTTGGCTCTTCCTCCAGCTGCGCCAAAACCCGTGGATTCGTGCCGTTAGTAACAAGAAAGGTCGTAAAACCGCGCTTATGATACTCACGGATAAGCTCGCCCAAGAAAGGATACAACGTAGGTTCTCCAGCGAGGCTTATCGCCGCATGCTTAGGCTCGAAGGCTTCCCTAAGCCTACGCTTATCAGCCTTAGGATTCCCCTTATAACCCGAAAGAAGCCTAAGCTGCGCCCGAATGGCGCCGTCAACAATTTCCTCCGGAGAATCCCACCTATCCGGCGGCTCCGGCTCTTTAAAGGCAGGATTAACATCCCTCGGCTGAATCCTCCAACAAAAAAGACACCGCATAGTGCAATAGTAAAGCGAAGGAGTCATCTGAACACAACGATGACTCCGAATCCCATAAAACTTCTGCTTATAACACGCTCTACCATGAACAATAGACTCATAAAGCCACCGGCAACGCTTAACAGCCGAATGCGCACCTACTAAATGATACTTCTGACGACGATACAAACCCGCCAACACACCTAAGACATCCGCGTCCACAGCAGACAACACCAAACCCTCCGCAAAACCAACAAACAACAAAAGATAAAACCCTTACGCACCCAACAAACGAAACCCACATAAACCCTTAATTCAAACAAAATATAGAAAAACACACAGGCGGGGGTTGCCAAGCCAGGCCAACGGCGCAGCCCTGAGGCGGCTGTCCCATAGGGGTTCGTGGGTTCAAATCCCACCCCCCGCACCTCGATTCTTATGTGCTTTCGTGCTTTTCTGTACCGACATTTCCTTATTTAAGAGAATTTATCCCTCTTTGCAAGGTTTACGGCTAACCCTAAACACAGCGAAAGACCTTATCCGAATTCGAAGATACTTCAATAACCTTAAATGGAATTCAAATAGAAATTCCTGCCTTCCTCAATTTTGAGGTATTCTTTGTATTATAGATCTGTTGTGATTAGTTGTTCTATTGATTTCAGTATTGACCAGCGGTTTTTATTAATATATTCCACGTGTTTTCTTCCTTTCTCAGTTATCCTATAAACTCTTTTTCCGTCCATCTTTTGCCCTTCGATTAAGCCTTCTCTTTCAAGTCTATATAATATGCTGTAGACAGTTCCTGGGCTTAGTAGGAGCATGTATCGGTCATTTATTTTAGTAAGTATGTCATATCCGCTTAGAAAGTCGGTTTTTGCGAGACTGAAAAGAATAAATATATCAATGAAGTTCCGGAGAATTTTCTTAAATAGATTTCTTACGATGTTTCTTTTTTGTAATTCTTGTTTCATTTTCTGGCACTCCTTTAACAAAAGTTCAGAATCAGTATTTAGTTTCGATGGATAATTTAATATTTGTGTTGATGTAACATTACAGTTACAACGTAATCCGTGGAGAGTGCATTCATGCAAGATTATTATTTTAGTGAAATTTCGAAGGAGCTTACAAAGTTCGGGCTGACAAAAAATCAAGCTTTGATATACATTACTTTAGTCTCCATTGGAAAGGCGTCCGCAAGAGAAATTTCTCAAGTTTCTAACATCCGAAGAGAAGAAGTCTATAGAATACTCGCAGAGCTTGAAAAACTAGGTTTAATCGAGAAAATTTTGGGGCGACCATCTAAGTTTAAGGCTATATCGCCGGAGAAAGCTTTGTCCTTCCTTATAGACTTGCAAAAGAGGAAATTAAATAAAAAAATAGAGGAACTTTCTGGGAAAAGGGAAAAATTGGTCTTATCACTGAATAATTTGGCGGCGAGTAATTTTCCAATTCAAGAAAACGAAAGTGTGTCAGAGTTTGTTTTAATATACAATGTAAGAACCACGTTTCAAAGGATATTCGAAATGTTGAAGAAGGGGGAAAAGGAAATTCTAGCAATAATCCCCGAGGAAGAGCTCTTTTATCTTATACGATCGGATTTAATGAAAGAAATCAGAAAGATTCTACAAAGTGACATCAAATTTAAAATCATTTTATACCTTGGGAAATTCAGAGATCTTGTTTATGACTTTTTGAAGAAAGAGTGTCGGAACTTAAGCAAGAATATAGAAGTTAAAGTAACCGAAAAAATCGTGCTTTCTCTATTCATCGTAGATGACAAAGAGGCAATAATTGCTGTTCCCGAACGTTCGGGAAGAGGGTTCCACCCTGATCTATGGACAGATAACCGTGAATACGTTAAGAGGCTACGTCTTCTTTTTGAAGATCATTGGTTTAACTCAATAGATGCCAGCGTCTGGATGAAAAATTTTGAAAAAGGAGCCCCGCAAAAGAGAGTCGAAATTATAACATGGAACAGGATGGAGCTTTACAGGTCAATGCTTATGGATAAGGTTAAAAAAGCCAAAAAAGAAATACTTTTTCTTTCGGATTATGAGGGAATGCTCCTAGCTAACAAAATTGGAATTTGTAATGCATTGTATAAAAAAATCAAGAAAGACAAGATATCCGTGAAGGGTATAATCCCCGTTAAAGATAAAGTACCGACCGCTACTAAAAAACTTCTACGCAAAATAACTGATATCAAGTATTTCGATATTGTTAGTCCAATGTTGTTAGCGATAATGGACAAGAAAGAAATTATACTTTGCACATATGTAGAGCATGATAAAATATTACTTTGGAGCGATATCGAATACATGGTAAAAGCGTTTGAAAGTTATTTTAACAAAGTATGGGAAAAAGCCTTATCTCTCGAAGAATGAAGGTTCACGGAACATACAAAAAATAGATCGGTTAATTTATCAGATTCGAAGAAGGAATAAGTTTTATTCAAAGATTCTTTTGTCCGTTTGGCTGCTTGCTTTGAGTTTTCCCTTTTAAAGTGTTTACACGGTAGGGTTTATTAGCTATTTGTCCGATTATATTTGAAAAGGTGTTTTGCAGTGGTTTTAGACATAGCTCTTGCGTTAGCAGCCTTTGCTGGCGGAATAGCTCTTTTGACGTATTCGAGTGACAAGGCTGTGGAGCATTCGATTTTTCTGGCTAAGGCCATGGGGCTATCTCCATTCATCATAGGTTTTCTGCTTGT
>Ga0164318_10001133_pt1 | contig 23061 bp, 21 predicted proteins | sample GuaBasSedimGuay9_FD_113734 | JGI IMG/M metagenome (GOLD analysis project Ga0164318, IMG submission 113734) | Subseafloor sediment microbial communities from Guaymas Basin, Gulf of California, Mexico - Guay9, Core 4571-4, 0-3 cm | ecosystem: Environmental > Aquatic > Marine > Hydrothermal vents... | reverse complement strand
TATTTTAATAAATTTTATATCCAAATTTTCTTTTTTTATTTTTTCAACAAGTTTTCCATCCCGAGTAAGAAGTATACGATTTTCATTTAAACTTTGGTTAATCATCTCTGGATAGGAATGTTTCTTATTCTCAACAGTATCAAATCCTGCAATTCTTAATAGTCTTGCAAGTTTTCCTAAATTATTATCACATAAAAATTTCATTTAAATATAGAACCAAAACAATAAAATAGTTCCCCTGCCAAATATTTAGTGGCTTTTGAATCTTTTGGGTGCTTTGCTCTTAAAAAAGAGTTTATTATTTTATGTTTATATTTGTGCTTATGTTTAATTCTTATATTCATATACCCATACTCAATTCCACGACTGCTTCTATGAACATACTTTATTGTCTTATCCTTATGGATTGCCACAATTATAGCTATATGTGTAAGGAAATCATCAAGTCTATTGTTCCTATTCTTATCATAAGTATTATTAAAAAATATAAAATCACCTATTTTAACTCGTCTGTCACTTCTAAAAATTCTATTATATTTTTTAAGTGTATCATATATAATTTTAACCCCATTGGCACCTTTTATTTTAACAGCCTGTTTTTCAAAGATTGTAATGTTATTAGCTTTCATAACTGCAAGAACAAGTCCTGAACAATCAAAATTGAATCTTTTTCCCTTTACTGTTAAATTTCTCTTTCCAATAAAAGCTTTAGCAGTATTTGCAATTTTTTTTCGTAGATATCTAATTTCATATGCTCTTAATCTTCGCCATTGTGAAGCAAATAAAGAGAATGTGCAAAGTAAAATACAAAATACTATAAAAAACTTCTGCAATTTCCTAAGCATAATATATCTCTATAATGAGCTTTCAATTATTTTCTTTACAATTTTAAAATCTTTTTCAGTATCAACAGATATTGTATCATATTTTGTCTCAATCACTTTTATGTCAAAGCCATTTTCAAGCCAGCGTAGTTGTTCAAGTTTCTCAATCTTCTCAAGATAGCTCTGCTTCAATTTTATTATTTTTTGTAATACTGAATATTTATAACAGTATATTCCCAAATGTTTATAATAATTTACATTTGTTTTTTGCTCTCTATTGTATGGTATTGGGGCACGAGAAAAATATAAGGCATTTTTGTTTTTATCAGTTACAATCTTCACAACAGCAGGGTTTTCTATTTCTGATTTATCTTTTATCTTTTTTGCAACTGTTAAAATTTCTACTCTTTTAGATTTTCTTATGTAATCAATTATTTGATTTAAAATCTGTGGTTTAATTAATGGTTCATCACCTTGGACATTTATATAATAATCTGCATAAATTTTTTTTGAAACCTCACCAATTCTATCTGTGCCTGATTTATGTTTTTTTGATGTTAAAATTATTTTACAACCCAAATCTTCCAATGTTTTTTTAATTTTTGTGCTATCTGTTGCAATTACTACATCAGAAACTTTACTTCTTTTTGTATTGTTATAAGTATACCATACCAGTGGTTTGCCGGCAATTAATTTTAGCATTTTTTCTTTTAGTCGTGTAGATTTAAGCCGTGCAGGTATTACAGCAATAACTTTCATTTTATAGCCTCAATTTTTTTAATAATATTTGTTGTTGAATAACCTTTTATCATTGGGAGCAAGACCACTTTTCCACCATATTTTTTTACAACATTGCGTTCTATTATCTGGTTCATTTTATAATCACCACCTTTAATATGAACATTAGGTTTTATATATGAAATAATCTTTTTAGGATCTTTTTCCTGGAAAATAACACAGTAATCTACAGGCTTTAAATTTACAAGCATTTCAGCACGTGCGAATTGTGGAACTATTGGACGGAATGGACCTTTAATTTCTTTTACAGATTCGTCACTATTTATACCTACAATTAAAATATCCCCAAATTTTTTGGCTTGTGAAAGATAACGTAAATGTCCTATATGAAGTAAATCAAAAACACCATTTGTAGATACAATTTTTTTGCCATTTAATTTAAGTTTTTCCACAAGAGCGCCTAATTTTTCATAATCAGTATAAATCCTTGATTTTTCTTCCTGTTTTATTATCCAATTAGCAGCTTGGTCAAGATTTTTCACTACTTTAGTAGGTTTAAACTGAAGTTTTGTTAAGTCTTCATTTTTATGTTGAATATAAATAGCACCTTTAAGACCTGCATTTATGCCAGCTCCAATATCAGAATCTTTATCACCAATAATCCAAGAAGCAGAAAGTTCAATTCCAAATTCTTCAGCAGCCTTAAGAAGCATACCTGGATTTGGTTTTCTGAAAAATTCACCTTCTCTATAACGAGGCTCTTTTGACTCTTTATAATATGGAGCATAATATATTTTTGTTATTTTAACTCCATAACTTTTAAGGATTTCTATAAGTCTTTTATGAATTTTATGAAGCTGTTCTTCTGTAAAATAACCTCTACCAATCCCTGATTGATTTGTTACTATTATAAGAAAAAATTCCTTTTGAAGTTCTTTTAAGCCTTTAATAGTATTAGGCAGAATCTTAATCTGATTAGGGTGATTCAAATAATGAGTATCTTCATTTATTGTTCCGTCTCTATCTAAAAATATTGCTCTTTTCATTCTTTTTTTAAAGCGGAAATTAATTTTTTAGTTGAAATAGTAGTGGTACCAACTTCTCCTACCACAATGCCAGCAGCATAATTTGATAGAATAGCAGATTCTTCAATACCAAGTCCTGTTGTAAGTGCAGCTGTAGCTGTGCTTATAACAGTATCACCTGCACCTGTAACATCAAAAACCTGCAAAGCATTTGTTGGAATATGTCTAGGAGATTTCCCTCTCTGAAATACTGTCATACCATCTTTTGATTGGGTTATAAGAAGTGATTTTAAATTTAACTTTTTCATTATCATTTTTCCAGCATTATAAACATCATCCTGTGTTTTTATTTTTATTCCTAAAGCTTGTGATGCTTCGTTATGGTTCGGTGTTATAAGTGTAACTCCTTTATAATAAAAGAAATGTTCAATTTTAGGATCAACAGTTATTATTTTTGAATGTTTTACACCAAGTTCTATAATTGACTCAATAATAGGTGGTATAATTACACCTTTTCCATAATCAGATAAAATAATTGCATCAATATATTTTATTATATCTTTTACATAATTAACAATTCTTTTTATTATAGAATCAGAAACAGGAATTGAATTTTCTCTATCTACTCTTACAACCTGCTGCTGATGAGCAATTATCCTTGTCTTACGAGTAGTAGCTCTTTCAGGAGTTTCAATAATACCATCAATATTTACTTTCTTTTTCTTAAAATAATTCTTAATAAATTTCCCAGAGGCATCCTTGCCTATAATACCACAAACATAAGTATTTACTTCAAGGTCAGCAAGGTTATTAACAACATTTGTGGCTCCACCAGGAATCTTACTCTCTTTTTCAACAAGTACAACAGGAACAGGCGCTTCAGGTGAAATTCTTGAAACACTTCCCCATATATATTCATCTAACATTATATCTCCTACAACAAGAATATTCTTATTTTTGAATTCTGAAATCTTTTTTAAAAGTAATTCCTTTATTCTCTTTATCATTTTCACTCATCCTTATGTAATATTTAAGGTGTAAAATATATAATAAATTTTTTATTGAATAATTTCAAGAAGTAATTTACCAACCTTTTTTACTGTTTTTTTCCGAATAGAATTTCTATTTCCTGAAAAAATAAAATGGAATATTTTTATTTTGTTTTTATACTTTATAGCTATATAAACTGTTCCAACAGGCTTATTTTTGGTTCCACCAGTTGGTCCTGCTATACCAGTAGTTGCTATTGCAATGTCTGCTTTTGAAGTCCTTTTAATTCCCTGCACCATTTCTCGTGCTGTTTGTTCACTAACTGCTCCATACTTTTTGAGTGTTTCTTTTCTTACACCTAATAATTTTATCTTTGATTCATTACTATAACTTACTATTCCGCATATAAAATATTTAGAGCTACCAGCAATATCTGTAATAGATTTTGCAATAAATCCACCTGTGCAGGATTCTGCTATTGATAGCTTTAGCTTCTTCTCTTTTAAAATTATTCCTATCCTCTTATAAATTGATTTTGTGCTCATTGAAAATGCCTATTCTTTAGATGATAGTTTTTTTAAATTAGATTCTAATTTCGTAAGATGCAAATTAAATGTATAATCATAATCCCAATCTACTTCTTTATCACGATTTAAAATTAAATAAAGTTCATCCTCAAGAAAGTCAAGTTCTATTCTTGTATTAATTTTACTAGCTTCATTTGCATAGGCAAGAACTTCAGGCCAATAAGTCTTTGCTAAATTATAGTAATATTTTGCTATTTTAAGACTTTTTATCAAATCTTTTTTGAATGGCATATTAAAATGATAAATAATTCTTTTATCGTAGAGCCTGCCAAGTAATAAATAGTTTTGCATAATTTTTAAATTAAGATGCATTTTTAGAAGCAGACGATATTTCTGCTCTTCTTCTGGTGTTTTAAGAAGGCATAAAGCTTTTGAACTATGTCTAAATGGTGAAACAAGTCCCTTTTTCAAGAAATATATATTTAACAGAATCTCCTCTTCGCCATAATACATTCGTTTTGCGTATAATTGAAAATAATCTTCAAGATATTCAGGCGGTTTCTTATTTATAAAATAAACACCATAAAGCGAGGGCCCTTTTAATCCTTTTGCATAATTTGTAATAGTTTCAGCAGAATAAATCTGAGTTACAAAAAAAATCATAAATATTATTACAAGGCTTTTTCGTATCATTTTCATTCTTATTCTTATATATTTGTTACTCTGGTATAATAACAATCTCTACTCTGCGATTTTTTCTTCTTCCTTCTTCAGTAGAATTATCAGCAACAGGTTTCTCTTCTCCATATCCTCTATACGAACCTTGTTTTTTATTTATATATCCTTTCTTTATTAGATAATCAAGCACATTTTTAGCCCTCTCCTCCGAAAGTTTCTGGTTATATTTCTTGCTACCAATATTATCTGTATGACCTTTTACAATTACATTATAGTCTTTATACCCTTTTAAAACTTTACCAATTCTATCAAGTTTTTTTCTCGCTTCTTTTGTGATTTCTGCACTTTTATATTTAAAATAAATATCGCCAAATTCAACAACAACACCCTCATCCGACTTTTTTACATTTAAATTTTTATCTTCTTTTTTAAATTCATTAACTATTTTTTCCTTTTCTTTCTCTTTATTTAGCACAGCTTTTCTTAGATTGTAGTATCCTTTAAGTTCTCCACTATATTGAATAATAGTTCCATTAGGGTAGATAAAAGTTATATCATATATATTTTCAATGTATTTAGGCAATTCTTCTTTTATATCATACCACAAAGTAGAAAAAGAGGACCCCATAAATTTATATGGAATATCAGGTGGTCCATAATTAAGAATGTAATTTATAATATAGCTATAAACAATTTTTGCAGTAGGCCTATCAAATTTTTTATTATCAATCCCAGCGAATTGGTAGTTTACATTTACTGGAATTATAACAGGTGGTTTAAATTCCATAATTTCTATACCTTGTTCCTGCCACATAGCTCCAACTTCAATCTCTTCTTTTGGAAAAACAGGGATATTTCTAATAGTTGGCATAATATATTCCTGTGGCACTTCATAATATCCTCTTTCATCTATATAAAATTTCAGATCATAGACTTCGTTCAATTGAAATGGAAAATCTGTATTAAGTGGTCTTTGATAAGAATAATATCTGCCTTTTAAAAGAAATCTATTATCAATTTTTTTAGTAGGTAAAAGCACAATATAATCTCGGATTTCTCGTTTTCGTATAATTTTGCCATTTTTTATTATAGTTTGCGCAGTATATTTATCAACTGTAAATAATTTGTTTATTTTAAAATCCCAGAAAAGCCTATATTTTTGTGAATTAGCATTTAATAACAAGGGTAATAGAATAAATATAAATAGAATTTTCTGTTTCATCCTTATTTAATTATCGTCAAGAAAATATAAAACAAAAATTTTTAATTTATTGTGCTTTATATTTAAAATATGCTTTTATTGTTTTTTGTATATTTCTTTTTATATTTGTATCAGGCTTATATCCTAATTCATTCATTATTTTTTTAGGGACAAAATGGAACTCGCTAGTAATAAGTGCGACCCTATAAAAAGTAATTAATGGTGGAGATTTCATCATTAATAATTTATATATAGATTCAGAAAAAAATGCAGCAATAAATGCTAAGAATCGTGGTAAATTAAGCCAAGGAAAAGGTGCATTCAAATATTTACAAAATATATTAGTAAATTCTGCCCATGTAATTTTTATGTTATCTGTAATTATATAAGTTTTTCCAATACTTATTTTTGGCTTTTTCAAAATGAGTAAGATTGCTTGCATCAAATTTTCAATATAAAGTGGTGAAAGTAAATGCTTACCTGAATCACTTATTCCAAATCTGCGCTTTAAAAGTGCATCTATCATTTTGTAAGACATCGTTCTATCATTTGGCCCATATATGATACCTGGCTGAACAATTGTTGCTGGGAGATTAAAAACTTTTATAAAATGCCTTACAGTATTTTCACCTTCAAGTTTAGATTTACAGTATGGAAATGAATTTTTAATTACAGGTGTATCTTCTGTTGCATTTATCCTTTTATTGAAACCATATACACTTATTGAACTTATATGAATTAGATGTTTTATCTTATATTCTAACGCAAGTTCACATATATTTTTTGTGCCACAAACATTTATGGCATAAAATAGCTCATAATTGCCCCAATCACTTGCGTATGCTGCTGTATGTATTACTATATCAATTTCTCGCTTAAATGTGTGCCTCAATGAATCCTTATCTCGTATATCGCCATAAACTAATTTAATTTTATTCCGTATAGGTTTAAGGAAAGAAAGGTCACTTGTTCTTCTTACAAGTGCATATATATTAAATCTATTTTTCAACAATGTTTTAACAATATTACTGCCTACAAATCCGTTAGCACCTGTTACCAGAACATTATACTTTTTCATTTTGTTCTCTATTTCACAGTTTCTACTATTGTAATTTCAAACACTTGATTTTTTGTAATCAAAACAAGTTTTCATATTCAGAATAAATCAACGGAAAAAAGATATAAAAAAGCATAGACTTTCTTATCTGTTCAATAGAAATACTTTCATTTTCTGTATGAATATCTTTTACATTACCGGGCCCAAAACCCAGTGTAGGAATTTTGAATTTTCCCATACTTATAGAACCAGATGTAGGTATCTGCCAGAAACTAAATTGTGGTGCTTTATTATAGATTAATTTATATGTATCCTCAGCTATTCTTATCAATTTTGATTTTTTTTCTATATGCCAACCGGGTAAATATTTTTCATATAGAATTTTATATTCTTTATAAGAATATCCATTATATTTAGTAATATCTATCTCTATATTGCTAAATTTATTAAAGTATTTTTTTATTTGATTTAATGCATTATTTTTTGTCATATTTGGACTTAATTGAAAATCAAGATAAATCTCACAAAGTGAAGGTATTGTATATTCTTCAGGATTTTTAGTTACAACTCCTGTAACAGATATCTTATTTTTACCTGTATATTTATCTGATTTTAATTTTTGATTAATCTTTTTTATTACTTGAAGGATTTGAAGATTTTTATAAATTGCACTTTTAGACAATTCGCCTAGTCCACTGTGAGAAGATTTCCCATACACACTAAGTTTAAGTTGAAGATGCCCTTTTTGAGCTATATGAATATTTAAATTTGTAGGAGCTGTAATAATAACACAATTGGGGTTAAGTTTTTCATTACCAATAAGATGTTCCAGCCCAATACCAGGGCATTTTTCAAACATAACAGTTCCTGCAATAAATAATGAATAATTTCCCAAAAGATTTAATTTTTTTAATATATATGCAGAATAAAGCATTGCAGCAATTGCCCCTTTCTGGTCCGCAGCTCCTCGCCCATATATGCGCCCATTTCTTATAATTCCATTAAATGGCTCATTTTTCCATAAATTTAATGAAAGTGCATCTACAACATCTATATGGGCTTCCATTAAAATTATTTTTTTGCCATTACCAATTCTGCCAATAATATTTCCAATCCTATCAATGTAAATGTTATCAAATAAACATTTTACCATTTCTTTTTTTATACGTGTAATAATATTCGTTTCGCTTCCACTTAGAGAAGGTATTTTGATCATATCACATAAAAATTTTGATACATTAGGCATATTTTTATTAATTAGATCTTTTGCACTTTTTATTTTTTCTTTCAGCAATTCTTTTATATCCATAGACTAATTTATAATAATTAATTTAAAAAATAATTTCAAGAAATTTATTTAGTAATCTTCATTATTGTTGAATAAAGAATCTGGAGATGGAAATTACTGATTTTTATTGACATTTTAGAGAGAAAAATTATATTTATTTTCAAAAAATTAACTATATAAATCTGGAGAATTTATCTATGAACCATAATGAATTGAGAAAGAGCTTTCTTAAATTCTTTGAAAGACAAGCTCATAAAGTTGTAGCAAGTTCGCCTGTTATTCCTTATGATGACCCAACTCTTATGTTTACAAATGCAGGTATGAATCAGTTTAAAGAAGTTTTACTTGGAAATGAAACCCGTAGTTATAAAAGAGCTGCTTCTGTACAAAAATGTATTCGTGTAAGTGGTAAACACAATGACTTTGAAGTTGTGGGATTTGATGGCTATCACCATACGTTCTTTGAAATGCTTGGGAACTGGTCTTTTGGAGATTATTATAAAAAAGAAGCAATAGAATTTGCCTGGGATTATTTAACCAAAGTTTTAAAATTTCCTGAAAATAGACTTGTTGTTTCTGTGTATAAAGATGATGATGAGTCATACAAAATCTGGAATGAAATTATAAAAGTGCCTGCAAATAAAATTGCAAGGCTCGGGGATATTGAAAAAGGTGATGAGGAAAACTTCTGGAGTATGGGAGAGACAGGTCCTTGTGGCCCCTGTACTGAAATATATTTTGATCTTGGCGAAGAATTTTCTGATACATCTGAAGGTGAAGGAATAGGTTATGATAAAAGATATATTGAATTATGGAACCTTGTGTTTATGGAATTTTACCGCGATGCTTCTGGAAAATTTTCACCTTTAAAATTTAAAAGTGTTGATACAGGAATGGGATTTGAAAGACTTTATGCTATTATTCACGGAAAACATTCTAATTATCATACTGACTTATTCATTCCAATTTTAAATAAGATAGAAGAACTAACAGGAGAAAAATATGAAAAAGAGAATGAGATCGCTTTTCAGGTTATAGCCGACCATATCAGAGCACTCTGTTTTGCAATTGCTGATGGTGGTGTTTTCTCAAATGAAGGAAGAGGATATGTTTTAAGGAAAATCCTTCGTAGAGCAGAAAGATATTTAAAAAAATTAGGGCTTTCTGAACCAGCTCTCTATAAACTCGTTGATACAGTTGTAGAAATAATGGGAGATTTTTATCCGGAATTAAAACAGAAAAATAAAGAGATTGAGAAATTTATAAAAATAGAAGAGGAAAGATTTTTAACTACATTAGAGAGTGGACTTAAAATGATTACAAATATCTTTGAAAAAATGAGAAAAGAAAAGAGAAATATTGTTTCTGGTGAAGATGTATTTACACTGTATGACACTTATGGATTTCCAGTAGATATTGTAAAAGAGATTGCGCGTGAATATAATTATGCAATTGATGAGTCAAAATTTCAGGAATTAATGGAAGAACAACGAGAGAGGGGACGCAAAAGCTGGGCAGGTGAGAAAAAAGTTATGAATGAAGAAAAACTTTTAAAGTTGCTTGAGAAGTTTCCTGAAACCGAAATTAAATGTTATGATACAACTGAAACTATAAGTAAAATTCTTGCAATTATAAAAGACGAAATTATTGTTGAAAAAGCAGCAGGCAATGGAATATGTGGGCTCTTGCTTGATATAACACCATTTTACGCTGAATCAGGTGGTCAAATTGGTGATAAAGGTATAATTGAGACTCCTGATTTTAGGTTTGAAGTAGAGGACACACAGAAATATGGGAATAGATATATAGTTCATTGGGGTAGAATTGCTTATGGTGAAGCAAGTTCTGGGACAAAAGTTGATGCAAAGGTTGATAAAAAATTGAGAAAAGCCACAGCTCAAAATCATACAGCAACACATCTTTTACAAGCAGCATTGAGAAAAATTGCTGGCTCACATATTACTCAGGCTGGGTCTTATGTGGGTCCTGATAGATTGAGATTTGACTTTAGACATTACAAAGCATTAACACATCAGCAGATAGAACGAATAGAAAAACTTGTGAATGAAAAAATTCAGGAAAATTTAAAAATAGAAAAATTTATAGAAGAAAGAGAGAAAGCATTAAAAATGGGAGCTATGGCTATTTTTGGTGAAAAGTATGGTGAGAAAGTAAGAGTTGTTAAAGCAGGTGATTTCAGTATAGAATTATGTGGAGGAACCCATCTTGATTATACAGGTGAAATTGGGCTCTTTGTCATACTTTCTGAATCATCCATTGCTGCCGGTATAAGAAGAATTGAGGCTATAACAGGACTTAGTGCTATAAAATATATGTTAAATATAAGAAAAAATCTTTTGGAAATTGCAAATCTATTTAAAGTTTCACCATCTGAAACATTCGTTCGCGTAAAAAAGTTAGTTGATGCAAATAAAGAAATGGAGAAAAAAATAAGACAGATGCGATTTTCATCTGGAGTAGATAATCTTATTGAGGAGATTTTAAAAAATAAAAAGAATAAAAATGGTTCATCACTTATTATTTACAAATTCAAAGACGAGGACTTTAAATATCTTAATTCAATTGCTGATAAATTGCAAAAAAGAATTGGCTCTGGAATAATATTTCTTGTAAATCAAACAGATGAAAAAGTAAATCTTATTTTAGCATTAACAGATGATATTGTAAAAAAATCTCAAGATGCATCAAAACTGATAAAGCCTTTAGCTGAGATAATTGGTGGCAGCGGAGGGGGTAGAAGAGATAGAGCACAAGCTGGAGGAAAAGAGATAAAAAATATTGAAAAATTATTGAAAATAGCAGAACAAAACTTAATTGGAATTTTATAATACTATTATATCAATTATCTACAGGAGAAGGATAATGAAAAAAAAATCTTTGGTTATATTTTTAATTAACATTATATTTATCTTGATATTAATTTTTTTCAATACATTTATTACAAAAGTTTCTTCATTATTAAGTATATCTAATCTAATAATTTTTTGTATCGGCGTAATACTTTCGTTTATAGTAAGTAAAATTATAGGTTATGTTAAAACTCCCCATCCAATGAAAGAAAAGGATACATCACAAACTTTACGGGAAAAACTTTTATCATTTATTGATGAAATAGAGCAGATGTCAATTGATACTAATACTCTTCAATCCGCATATATAAATTCAATTAAACTTTTCCAGTCAATAATTACAGATAAAGATACAAACACAATAATAGAAAGACATTTTCGTTCAATTGTAGATTCAGAGATAAGGAGGGCATCCAGATATGGTTTAAAATTTGGGATTTTAATTCTTAAAATTCATAAGCCTGAAAAATATATAGACATAAAAAATATTGTAAAAAATATCACAACAATTTCGCGAAAAATTTTAAGAATAGTGGATATAATTGGCAGATATCAAGATGGACTTATATATTTACTTCCACAAACAGATTTGAATGGAACAATAAGAGCTGGTGAAAGAATTTTGGAAGAAATTAAAAAATTAAACTTAAAAGAATTTGGGAAACTAAAAGTAAGTATAGGGGTTAGTGCTTTTCCATATCATGGGAAAAATTATGAGATACTAATAAAAACAGCAGAAAAAAATATTCGACAGGCAGAACTTTTAGGTGGGGACCAGGTGATTTTTAGCCCGGGCTAATTTGTTTCACTGTAAAATTTGTAAAACATCTTTCTTTTATTTTATATTTTTTATTAGATTATAAAATGTGGCATTCTAAATATTTCTTGGAGTAATACTTATTCTAAATTATTAGAGTATTTAGAAGATACACTAACATCATTATCTAATAATTCTTGAACCATTTTTAAAAGTTCTTCCAATTCAAATGGCTTTTCAAGCGAGCGAGCACCTAATTGCTCTGCCATCATCAAAAAATCTGTTTTCAATGACTTACTTAAATCTGTCTTACCTCCTCCAGATATGGCAATAATTTTTACATTTGGAAATTTTCCCTGAAGTTCCATTATTGTTTCCAAACCTTCTTTTCCAGGCATAAAAATATCAGTAATAACAAGGTCAGCTGGATTTTCATAAAAAAGACGCATACCTTCCTCGCCATCAGAAGCTTCCACTACTTCATATCCTACCTTCTCTAAAATTCTTCTAATCGCCTGCCTTACTGTTACATCATCATCTATTATAAGAATCCTCGCCATATCTTTATGCCTCCTTCATTTATCTGTTGTTACAATATAATCTGTTCTTCACATTAGTCAACCTTGAAAGGGATGATTATAATATTTAATAAAATTCTTTAAATTTTAATGATTTTTAACAGTTTTGTCAACAAAATTAAACAAATTTAACATCAATCTTCTCCTTTCCATAAATTCTGTATAATTTATATTTTTTGTCTTTAGGGACAAATGGGGGACGGTGCCAAATTTTGTTAAATTTTTAATAAATGATAATTAACAATATAAAATCATAGAATTTTTCCCTATATCTATTTCATCTTTTTTATTTCAGGAAGATTTTAATACCTGTAAGAATTTATTTAAATGGGTTTTAAATTCTTTATATATATCTTCTATATTATCTACCAATGGTTCAATTTTTCCCACTTCAGTTCAAATGAATATGAATGTCTATAAAAATGCCGAAAATTTAGATATTCCATAACTTTTTCTTTAAATTTTTCATTTATCAATGCTGGACGGAAATCTGTTTCATAGCTCATTCTATTTAATAAATCTTTATGCCAGTTAATTTCTACAGGAACATCTTTATCTATTCTTTTAGCTATTCGTAAAAATATAATTTCAAGACCGGTATAAAAACTGTGTAGAAAACCTGCAAATGTTATAATATAAAATTTGTCAGGTTCTTTACCTTTTAGAATTTTTTTTAATTCAAGAATATTATTTACAATTATATCTATCTTTTCTAATTCTTTTTCTATGTCTTTAATAAATAATTTAATCTTATTGTTCATAAATTAGTTTGCCCCTTTGTTTAATTATATTTTTGAAATATTCATCACAGTCATCAAGGTTTATCAGGTCAATTTTTATCGGAAATTTTATTCCTATTTCAAACCATAATTTTGCAAACTTTTTAGCTGGGATCCCCTGAATAGCTATATCAATATCAGAATTATAATTAAATTCATTTTTATGCAATATTGAACCGTATAGATAAATCTTTTTAATATTCCATTTTATTAGAAATTTTATTATTTTATTTAACATTTTTTGCGCTTTTTTGTAAGCTTCTGTATTTAATTGTTTCTCATGCTTTAGAAAGTTTTTTATTTTTCTTTGATGTTTCATAGTAATAATATACACAAATTAATAATACTTTCAATCAAAAATTTCTTGATTTTAATAATTTTCTCTTTTGCCACCAAGATACAAAAAATACAGAGAAATAAATTAGTTTAGTGTTTATGGGTTTAAAGTTTAGAGTTGTTAATATCCTAAATGTTCGGTTATTTTGTAATACACAAAATACTCTAAACACTAAACTGTTTTAAAATCCTCTGTAAACTTTCTTAAAATTCTGTGTTCTCTGTGATATTATGTATATTTAATCCTGTGCTATATGGATATAATAATGAAAAAATAGGAAATGTGAAATTATTGTTTTGATTTCTGGATTATACGGTTATGCCAGATTTCTATATGTTTTTCTAATTCCTTTTTCTGCTTTGCTATATTTACCTTTCATTATATCAAATCTTTTTTTAAATTGACTTCTTTTTAAAGCAAGATATATTCCCTATTATATGAAACTATTAAAAGTACTTATAAACTCAAATGTTGGGTCAAGAAGATTTTGCTTTAATTTAATTCTTGATGGAAAAGTTAAAATAAACAACAAAGTTATAACACAACCATTGTATGAAATTGCTCCAGAGAAAGATACTATTAAAGTTGAAGATAAAATTATCAAAATTGATAAGGAAATTTTTAAACCCACATATATAATGATGTATAAACCTGCAGGTGTAATTTGCTCTTTAAAAGATGAAAAAAATAGACCAACACTATTTGAGCTAATAAAACATAAACAACTAAAAAAGAGACATCTATTTTATGTTGGTAGACTTGACTTTAAGACAGAAGGCTTAATTTTTATCACAAATGATGGCGATTTCGCAAATATTATTACACATCCCAAATATAATGTATTGAAATATTATTATGTTGAAATAAAAAAATTTCTTTTGGATAATGATATAAAAAGGATAAAGAAAGGGCTCTATACAAAGGAAGGCAAATATAAAGTAAAAGAATTAAAAGTTATTTCTCGCAGCGAGAAACTTACAAAGTTAATAATAGTATTAAACGAAGGTAAGAACAGAGAAATTAGGAATATATTTCAGATTTTGAAATATAAAATAAGATATTTAAAACGAATTCAAATAGGCCCATTTAAACTTGATCCAAGCTTAAAGCCTGGTGAATATAAATTAGTTTCCCCAAGAGTGATTAATAAATTTATGCAGAGCAAATGTAAATAAAAAAAATTTGAAAAAAATTTGACATTTTATTTTGAATTTATATATTTGGAAAATTAAAATAGTAAAGAGGTGAGAATAATGATAACGAGACGGCCATCAAAAGTAGAAAAGAAATGTTATTTAATAAATGCTGAAGGTAAAATATTGGGTAGACTTGCAACAAAGGTTGCAGAGATTTTGCGTGGCAAACATAAACCTGATTTTTCGCCAGATGTAGATTGTGGTGATAATGTTATTGTAATTAATGCTGAAAAAGTAAAACTTACAGGAAAGAAACTTGAAAAGAAAATTTATGCCTGGCATACAGGATATCCAGGCGGCTTAAAAAGCAGAACTGCAAAGGAAATGCTTGAGAAGAAACCAGAATTTTTAATTTTTTCTGCTGTAAAAGGTATGCTTGCAAAAAACAAGCTAAGGAATAGACTTTTGAAACATTTGAAAATTTATAAAGGTGAATCACATCCACATCAAGCTCAAAAACCTGTGGAATTAAAAATTTTATAATTTATGGAGGATTAAATTGGAAACTAAAGAATATGTAGCCACAGGCAGAAGGAAAGAATCATCTGCTAATGTCCGCCTACGAGAGGGGACTGGTAAAATTATTATAAATGAAAGACCACTGGAACAGTATTTTGGACGGGAATTTTACATAAAAGAAATAAAAATGCCTCTTAAAATTACTTCAACAGATAAAAATTATGATATAATTGCAAAAGCTAAAGGGGGAGGCACTACTGGACAGGCCGAGGCAATAAGACTTGCTATTGCCCGTGCTTTAGTATTAGCTAATCCAAAATTTAGAACTACACTTAAAAAAGCTGGGCTGCTTTCTCGTGACCCAAGAGTTGTTGAACGAAAAAAATATGGACAGCCTAAAGCAAGAAAAAGATTTCAATTCTCTAAACGTTAATTTTTGGTCTTTCTTATGCCTGTTATTACTAATATTGTTCAGCAGAAAAAAAATAAAAAATTTTATTCAATTTATGTAGATGGCGAATTTAAATTCTCATTGCCAGAAAATGATTTGTCTTTTCTCGGATTAAGGGAAGACCAGGTAATTCCTAAAGAAAAACTTGATTTTTTTGTCCAAAAATATGCCCTGCAAAAAGCAAGAGATTATGCATATTCATTAATTTCTAAAAAAGCCTATTCGGAAAATAGCTTAAGGGAAAAATTGCAAAATAAGAATTATCCAAATGAAATAATAGAAAAAATAATTGATGAATTAAAGGAATTTAATTATATTAATGATAAAGAATTAATCTATGAATATGCGAAAAGCAAAATTCAGTTAAAGCCAATGGGTAAATATAGATTAAAATCAGAACTTTATAATAAAAAATTTGATGAGATTCTTATAAAAGAATGCATTGAAAAAATATATCAAAAATATGATGAGAAATCTCTTGCAGAAAGAGCTGTAAAAGAGCATTTTAAAAATATGCCTGAAAAAATTGATGAAAACTTTTTGCATAAAATAAATAATTTCTTGTTATCACGCGGGTTTTCCTATGAAACTATACAGGATGTAATTTTATCAGTAAAAAAATCAAATAAAAATAAACCAAATGAATAAGTTTAAAAAACTAAGAAAATATTATCCCTTTTTTATTTTACTTACAGGTATTATAATTTTCATAAAAACCACAGCACCAGATGTAACAACCGGTGATAGTGGTGAACTTCTTGCTTCTGCTTATTGCCTTGGTATTGGACATCCTCCCGGATACCCACTTTATCTAATCCTTGCAAAACTTTTTTATTTTATTTCTTATATTTTAACACCATTAATATGGATTTGTGGAATAAAAATTACTGACCAGTTTGCTTATAGAGTAAATTTACTTTCAGGAGTTTTAACTACTTTAAGTATGGTGATATTTTATTATTTTATCAAAACAATTCTTGAAAAGATTTACTTTAAAAAACAACCTCTCTCTGGAAGAAAAACAAAACGCAAGCAGACTGAAAATTCACTAAATCCTGCTTATAAATATTCTCCCGAAATTTCTCTTATATCTTCACTTATTTTAGGTGGAACAAATCTTATATGGTCCCAGTCTACCAATGCAGAAGTCTATACACTAAATATGTTTTTTTTAATACTTAACTTTTTTATTCTTACAAAATTTGGTATTACTAAAGAAATAAAATATCTTAAACTGTTTGCATTGCTGTATGGCTTAAACATTGTAGCACATCAAACATCTCTTATATTTGCACCAATTTTCGGTGGTTGGATTATATATAATTATCCTGAAATACTAAAAAAAACAAAACTTATTCTTACAATGTCCCTTTTGTTTATTTTGGGCTTAAGTATATATTTTTATATGCCTATTCGCTCAAAAGCACATCCACCTTTAGATTGGGGTAATACTTCTGATTTGAAAAATTTCATTAACCATATATTCCGCCGCCAATATGGAGAGCTTGTTAGAAAACCTCAAACAGAAACAATTCTTCAGGCTAAAAGAAGCCCTATTATGTATTTAAAACAACTTGCAGAAGTGTTTAAAATCTTATATAAAAATCTTACTTTACCTATATCTATAATCGTGTTGCTCGGACTTTACGAGTTATATAAAAATAAAAAAATAAAAAAATTTTTTCTATTTTTTATTATTTCATCATTATTTTACATTCTGGTAATTACTTATATTACAAATTTTAAACTTGCCAAATTGAGCATTTATGTTAATGAAATATTTTATATCCCAATATTATTTTTATTTCTTTTATTCCTGCCTTTTGGTATATTTAATATTCTTTCCCAAACATCTATCTCCGCACTAAAGTATTTTTTTATCCTTCCTCTTTTAATTTATGGTATCAATTATCATCTAAATGATGAACACAAAAATTATATTATTTCAGAATATACAAAAAATATTCTTTCTACAGTTGAAATGAGAAGTAGAATATTTGTGATGGGTGATAATACTACCTTTCCACTCGCCTATTACTATTATGTAAAAAATTTAAGACAGGATTTACTTCTTATAGGAGAATATGGATTTGTATTTCAAGATATATTTAGACTTAGCAATGTTAAACTACCGCTCCCAAATAATATAAAAAAAAGACTTCGTGATATGATAGAAGAGAATATTCTTAAAAAGAATAAATATCCTGTTTATTATACTTATGCTGCTAATACAAAATTCCCTCAAGGCAAAAAACTTGTTCCCTATGGAATTATATACAAACTTATTTCAGATGATAAAGAGAAACATATGCCTGATTATGCTTTCTTTAGTTACCATTTTAGAGCAATGAATGATAAAGAAAATTACCAAGATTTAATGGATAAAGATATGGTATCAATTGTCTATTATCACATAGGCGAATATCTTGAAAGTATAGGAGAAACAATCCTGGCTGGAAAATATTCATTAAGATCAAAATTTGTAAGTGGCACTGAATATGCGAAAAAACGAATTCATTATAATCTTGCACTTGACTACAAAAAGAGAGGGGAAATAAATAAAGCAATTAAAGAATTATTAATAGCTCTTAAAATTGATCCAAATTATGCAAAAGCCCATTCTCTTTTAGGAACTATTTATAGTGATATTGGAAAATCCCTTGATGCTATTTCTGAGTTTATAAAAGCACTAAAAAATGACCCTAAAAATTCAAAAATTTATAATAATCTTGGAGTTGAATATTATAAAATTGGTAAAATTAAGGAAGCATTTATTAATTTTAAAAAAGCACTTGAAATTGACACTAATAACTATGAAGCATATAACAACCTGGCAGTAGTAATGGAGGATTTTAAGCGATATAATGATGCTGTAGTTTTATATAAAAAAGCAATGCAATTAAATCCCAAATACAAGGATGCGTATTATAACTTAGGAACATTATATCTAAATGCTGGTTATCTTAATGAAGCATATAAAAATTTAAAATATGCGATTAAACTGTATCCACAATATGGAGATGCATATTATAATCTTGGAATACTTTATCAAAAGAGAAGGAATTATAAATCTGCTATTCCTTATTTTAAAAAAGCAGTAAAATTTAAACCTAATTTTGCAGAAGCATTTTTTAATATAGGTGTATGTTATTTATGGCTTAAACAATATAAAAAGGCTGAAAAATATTTTAAACAAGCAATTAAAATTAAGCCTTCTTATTATCTTGCTTATAAGCATCTTGGTAATACCTATTATTATTTAAATGATTTATCATTAGCATATAGAGCTTGGAAAAAAGCTTACAAATTAAATCCGCAGGATAAGGAATTAGAAAATAATCTCAATGTATTAAAATCTCGTGGTATTCAGTAAGATATTTTTATTTTCTTTAAAGTTCTGTAAGCCTCAACGATAAGATATAAAGCAAGTAAAAGTAAGACTCCAGCAATTATTCCAATCACTGTAAACTTATATTGTAATAAAAGTTCAATTAAAGCTGTTAATGTTACAACCAGCATAAATATAAGGGGGATAATTGTAAATAACGCATTTTTTTTAGTTTTGATAAGCCATACAGAGATAACTAATAAAGTCAAAGCTGCAAGTAATTGGTTGGTAGCCCCAAAAACAGGCCAGATGGCTTTCCAAGCAGGAATTATTCTACCTTGCGGATCTTTTAATGTAATAAGTGCAAAAATAGCAGGCAAAATAAGAGTAATAAATGTTGCAAAAAATCGGGTCCGTTTTATTTCCAGGCTAAAAAGTTCCTGTAATACATACCGAGCAAGTCTTGTAGCTGTATCAAGTGTAGTTAAAAGAAATGTTGAAAGAACCAAAAGTCCAAAAGTTTCACCAATTGAATGTTTAATACCAAGTACGCCAAGGAAATTTCCAATTCCTTTCCCATAAATTTTTAAGCCACCTGTCTTAATTAAAGATGAATCTTTTGAAAGTATCATAATTGTTGAAAGTGCTATAAGTGCTACAACTCCTTCCATAAGCATAGCTCCATATCCTATTTTTCGTGCATCTGTCTCTTTGTTCAACTGCTTTGATGTTGTGCCAGAAGATACAAGAGAATGAAAACCTGATATTGCTCCACATGCAATAGTAACAAAAAGTATGGGAAAAAGAGTTTGATTATTTACTGAAAACTTTGTAAAAGCAGGATAATTTATATTAAATCCACCAAAAAGTATTCCAATAATTCCTACAAGCACAGAAGAATAGAGCAAAAATGAAGAAAGATAATCACGAGGCTGAAGTAAAATCCAGACAGGAGTAACAGATGCAATAAAAGCATAAGTCAAAAGAATTACACCCCAAGTCTTTTTAGGGTCATTTAAGATTAAACCTGGCATAGTTAATTTATGTAAATTACCAAACCATACGCTTAAAAAAATAAATAATACAAAAATAATGGTAGAGATAGCAAGGTTAAGTCTCATTTTATATAAAGAGAAACCAAAAAGAATTGCAAGTGCGATATATATGATAGAAGCTGTAGCAACGCCTCCATTTAATGCAAAAGTAGTGGCAGTTAAATCAAGGAAAACAATTAATACATAGACAAGTGAAAGCCAAATGAAAATAAGGAACATAAGATAAGCATTTTTACTTATGTAATCTTTTGCAATTTCAGCAATAGAACGCGCCTTATGTCTTATAGAAGCAACAATTGCAGAGAAATCGTGCACACCGCCAATAAATATAGCACCCAGGATAATCCATATAACTGCAGGTAGCCACCCAAAAAGAGAAGCAGCAAGAATAGGACCAACAATTGGACCTGCACCTGCAATTGATGAAAAATGATGCCCAAAAAGCACACTAACCCGTGCAGGCACATAATCAACTCCATCTCTCATTGTGTGAGCAGGCGTCTTGTTTTTATCTAAAATATCATACTTCTTGTTTAATTTATCACCATATATTTTATATGCAATTAGGAAAGAAGCAATGCCAATTAAAAATACTGTTATTAACATCACACCCTCCTTAAAGAAAAATGTGGGCGATACAGGATTTGAACCTGTGACCCCTACCGTGTGAAGGTAGTGCTCTCCCGCTGAGCTAATCGCCCATTCACTTACTATAATTTATATACCTTTAAATTCAAAAGTCAAATCTTTTCAAAAAGAGGAGGAAAATGAGGGACGGTGCACAACTTTATTAACAATAAATAAATTAACACACCTAAAGGTGTGTTTCTACATTTTTTGTCAATTTTGTGCATTGCCCTAAGCCATACAATTTTATCCTGTCTTGTGTGGCTTAGCACTGCAAACTGTGAACTGATTTAATAAAGTTGTGCACCGTCCCTACACTATAAATTTTTGTTGATTTTTTAGGTTATTGTGGTATAATATCATTAGTAGTAGATGAGGCTTAAGCCTTGGCTACATTTACTGTAAGTGTAGAGAGGTGGAGACCGCACAGTCCCACTCCTACAGGATGTAGGTGTGAGAGCTAAAATGAGTAAAATTTTGCGCCCTTTGAAAGTAGGTAAATTTAAAGTGTGTGATTTATAATTTTAGGTATCCTCTAAATATAATTCCCAAATAGCCTAAAATTAAGCGTGGGAGGTTATAAAAATGAAAGCAAGTAAAATAATAATTGTAATGTTAATATTAAGTTTAAACATAAAAATGGAAATAAATTCAGCTACTCTTTATGTAGCTAAAAGTGGTGTCATTTATAATACTATAAATTCAGCACTTGCCAATGCTTCACCAGGTGATATCATTGAAATTATAGATAATGGTGTGTATGAAGAACAGATAGTAATTAAATCTAATAAAATTACTTTAAGAGGTGGGACCAATAATATGCCCACAATTCAATGGACAAATTGGGGCTCAGTAATCACAAATTATGGAATGAATGTAACTATAGAAAATATAATAATTTCAGTTGCTGGTTCAGCGAGCAATGGAATACAGATATATTCATCTTCTAATATAATAAAAAATTGTGAAATCATAGGTGAAAATGCTGTTGGAAGTGGTATCTATATAGATTATGTAAAAGGAAATATAATTTCTTTCTGCAAAATATCAGGATTTAATAGTACCGGAGATTATGGGATTTGTTTTATAGCAGACACTAATCATATATTTTATAATGTGATTTACGATTGTTATTATGGCGTTGGTATCTCTTCTGGTGGTAATATGTGGTTAAATATATTTAATAACACAGTTGTAAAATGTTCCAATGGAATTGATGTGAATCTTTCTCCTTTTTCTGGTGGTAATCTTATAATTAAAAACAATATTTTCTATTATAATACTAACGACTTATATCTTTCTGTTAACAGTGGAACACTTACTGCTTTAATAGAACATAATTGCTATGGCACAATAGAGACCAATAATTCAAGTGGGACCTTTATTTTAAGTAAAATTGATAATATACATTATGAGCCAGGTTTTGTTGACTTTGCTAATAATGATTTTCATCTTACACCAGATTCACCCTGTATAGATAGAGGTATATATATAGATTATGAAACAATTTATAAGATGTCAATACCTACTTATAATAGCCGTGATATAGGTGCTTATGAATATTTTCCACCGCCTCCTCCGCCAGGATGGCCAGGAACACCATCCGCAAGTAAATATATAAGATTAACATCAAATAATTTCACAGTTGGAGAAGAAATTACCATATATATTGTGAACCTTATAAAAATAAGCAAGGACTATGTCTCTTTAAAAGCAGAATTATTTGATTTAATTGGTAGGAAAATCAAGACACTATATGATGGCACAGTTTCATCTGACCAAATCCCTGCATTAAAATGGAATGGAAAAGATAAAAATAATAATTATGTAGGCGCAGGAGTTTATATCTTAAAAGTTCAACTTAATAATATAACAACAACTGAAAAGATATTCTTTGTGCCATAAATAGATAATAAATAGATAAATGAGGGACGGTGCACAACTTTGTAAACTTTGTAAATCAACACATCTCACATCTAAAGATATGTTTTTACATTTTTTATCAATTTTGTGCATTGCCCTAACCCATATATCTTTATCCTGTGCACTTAGCACTGCGAGCTGCGAACCGATTTAATAAAGTCTTGCACCTCCCTACACTCCCTATTATATTATAAAATTATAATTGTAGTGAATAGACTATGTTATTAAATTATAAGTGGCAATTGTTTCTATGCTATTTTCTTCTGCTACCTTTACTGCTGATGGATGAACTGTATATCCAAAAAATAGTTTAAATACTTCTTTGCCTCTTATCTTTTTTTCTAATAATTTTAATATCCTTACAAATTTTATT
>Ga0164318_10001132_pt1 | contig 23064 bp, 13 predicted proteins | sample GuaBasSedimGuay9_FD_113734 | JGI IMG/M metagenome (GOLD analysis project Ga0164318, IMG submission 113734) | Subseafloor sediment microbial communities from Guaymas Basin, Gulf of California, Mexico - Guay9, Core 4571-4, 0-3 cm | ecosystem: Environmental > Aquatic > Marine > Hydrothermal vents... | reverse complement strand
GTTTGGGTACTTCCCAAAATAATATTCAAAATAACGCGAGGAATTGTCGCTGCCCGTGGCAATTACTGCATGAAAACTTTTGATCTGATTACTTGTAAATTCAATCTTACCAGCAAAACCAGCTTCGATAGCAATGAGCAATTCGGCAATGGCCGGCAGCAATTTTTCATCATCAGAAGATAATTTTGCCAGCAGTTTATTTCCTGAAATTAGTACTGAAAGAAAATCGTGAAATCCGACAGCCGGGATATTTCCTGCCATCACAACGGCGATTGTTTTTTCTTCTCTTTCCTCAGCAAGTTTAGGCAAGTATTGGTTTAGCCACTTTTCCAATTTCTGCTTTTCGAGGCTTTCACCCAAAGCCACCAACATTTGCCGAACATTTGCATCGGTAAACCAACCGTTGTAAGCTGGAGCATTCCGCACCGTTTCTTCAAGATTTTTGAGGCATTTTCTTTCAGATTCAGCAGCATCAATATTGTTGTTTCTACTATTTAAAGAGCGCAGGTAATGGCCTAATTTTACAAATGCATCGATGCGGCGACTTAGCTTTGGCATGGTATTTTATTTTTCCGCAAAAGTAAAAAAATCACAAGTGAAATAGTTAGTCTTTACCTTTGTAATAATATTCAATATAACGTTGGTCCGCAGCAGGGATTGCAGCGGCAGCCGGATGTGGTGTTGGCAGATGTTGAACCGGACAGCGGCGGCTGACCCCGATAGCTATCGGGGGAAGACCCCGAATGGCCGATGTGAAACACTGCCAACACCATATGCGCTAAAGCGGAAAGCCCGCCCGGCTGCCCCCTTTAAGAAAAAACTTTATATTACAGCCTGTAATTAGAAGCAATCTAAACAAAATTTAACACTTTACATGCAAGTAAGTTATATCTTTGCAATCCTTATTCTAAAAACATAAAAAAATGAAAATACATAATTTCTATGCCGGGCCGTCGATTCTGCCACAATACACTATTAAAAACACGGCTGATGCCATTCTTGATTTCGCAGGAACAGGACTTTCAGTTATGGAAGTTTCGCACCGCAGCAAAGAGTTTGTAGCCGTAATGGACGAAGCACAAGCTTTGTTTAAAGAACTACTAAACATTCCGGATGGATACTCTGTTTTATTCGTTGGTGGCGGAGCCAGTACACAGTTTGCGATGGTACCCTTTAATCTTTTTAAGAAGAAAGCAGCTTACCTGAATACCGGTGCCTGGTCGAAAAAAGCCATTAAAGAAGCACAGTATTTTGGAGAAATTGATGTTGTTGCCTCTTCGGAAAACAAACTCTTCAATTACATCCCGAAAGGATATACGATTCCTGAAGATGCTGATTATTTTCATATTACAACCAATAATACCATTTATGGCACTGAAATTAAATACGACATGGATTCGCCGGTTCCGCTGGTTGCCGACATGTCTTCTGATATTTTCAGTCGTCCTGTTGATATCTCAAAATACGCCCTGATTTATGGTGGCGCGCAAAAAAACCTTGCCCCATCCGGCGTTACTTTTGTGATTGTCCGTGACGATATTCTCGGAAAGATGGACAGGTATATTCCTACTATGCTGAATTACCAAACCCACATCGATAAAGGAAGCATGTTCAATACACCTCCTGTTGTTCCTGTTTTTGCAGCATTACAAACCCTGCAATGGTTAAAGCAAAATGGCGGAATTGAAGCCATGCACAAAACCAACGAATACAAAGCCGGTCTGCTTTACAATGAGATTGACCGCAATTCGATATTCAGGGCCACTGTTGTTGAACAAAGCGACCGCTCACTTATGAATATTTGTTTCGTAATGAAAGAAGGCTACGAAGGACTCGAAAAGGCTTTCTTCGATTATGCAACTGCTGAAGGTATGGTTGGCATTAAAGGTCACCGTTCAGTTGGTGGATTCCGTGCTTCTACATACAATGCAATGCCTGTTGATAGCATTAAGGCACTGATAAAAACCATGCAGGATTTTGAATCGAATAATAAATAACAATTAATTGAATTCTAAAACCAAAACTCAAAGAGATGACAAAAGTTCTTATAGCTACAGTTAAACCCTTTGCACCTGCGGCAGTCAAAGAGATTAAAGCCGTTCTTGACAAAGCAAATTACGATTACACTTTTTTTGAAAAATACAACAGTCAGGATGAATTGATTGCAGCCGTGAAAGATGCGGACGCAATGATTGTAAGAAGTGACAAAATAACCCCTGAAGTTATTAATGCAGCTGGCAATTTGAAAATAGTTGTTCGGGCCGGTGCCGGTTTTGACAATGTAAATCTGGAAGCCGCTACTGCAAATAATGTTGTTGTGATGAATACGCCTGGACAAAATTCCAATGCAGTGGCTGAATTAGCAATTGGCATGATGATTTACCAGGCCCGTAATCATTTTGAGGTAGGCTCAGGAACTGAACTGAAAGGAAAAAAACTGGGCATCCATGCTTATGGTAATGTTGGGAAATTAGTTGCCCACATCGCCAAAGGATTTGGAATGGAAATTTTTGCCTACGATCCTTTCATCCCAAAAGTTGAAATGGAAGCCGAAGGTGTTACCGTTTTTGAAAGCGCTGAAGAACTTTATGCAACATGCGATTACATCAGCCTGCACATTCCTGCCAACAAACACACGGTACAGTCGATTAATTACGACCTGCTTTCGAAAATGAAAAAAGGTGCTTGCGTAGTGAATACAGCGCGCAAAGAAGTTATTCATGAAACTGACCTTGTAAAAGTATTTGAAGAAAATGACTCCTTTAAATACCTTTCGGATATTGCACCTGACAATAAAGATTTACTTACAGAGCGATTTGGAAATCGCTGCTTTTTTACCCCTAAAAAAATGGGTGCCCAAACAGCAGAGGCAAACATCAATGCAGGGGTAGCTTCAGCAAATCAAATTATTGCATTTATTAATAACGGCGACACTACATTTAAAGTTAATTAAATTTCTCTGCCGGCATCTACTCATTATATTAAGTAATAGATTCTAACAAAAAAGGAAACCATTTTTTTGTAATGATAAATGTGAGCGTGCCGATAGCAATAAAAAGAATCAACCAACCATCCCTGTAATTATCGGGGAAAATCATTTTTTATAACCAAAATCATTTAAATTTTACATCTATGTACAACGAAGAAGAAAGAACAGAGGAGAGAGCCGAAAGAACTGAAAGAATTCCTACATTTTTCAGATTTGAGGACCTGAGGGTTTATCACAAATCAATGGACTACCTTGTTTGGCTTCAGGATATTAGCGTGCTATTTCCTGAAAATGAGAAATCACAATTAGCAGCACGATTTAACGATGCTGCCCGAAACATTTCCTTCTACATTGCAGAAGGATCATCCAGAAACAAAACACAATTTGTTCACTACCTGAAGATGGCCAAAAGTTTCATTCGTGAATGTCTTGTATTTACCACCATCGCTTACCGGGCCAACCACATTTCAGATTCTTATGAAGAAGTTTCGAGAAACTATTTGATGGAAATGACCAAGATGATTGGTGCACTTATTTCATCTTTACAACGCTCGATGGGTGTTAACAACTATAACAACCAGGGCAATAACCGTTACAACGGAAGCAACCAAAGTAGTCATTCTGGTAATTATGTAAGTGAAGACCGAACTGAAAGTCAACCGACTGACAATTATTAAAAAGAGAAACAATAGCAGAGCCTGGTTTATGGTAATCCTGTGAGCCGGGCTCTTATGTTTATTTTCATAATAAATAAGATTAATTATGGCAACATTAAAAGCGTTTAAAGGCCTCAGGCCTCCTCAAACAATTGTGAAAGATCTTGCATCACGTCCCTACGATGTACTTAATTCTGCTGAGGCCCGAATAGAAGCAGAAGGAAATCCTTATTCGCTGCTTCACATCATTAAACCTGAGATCGACCTTCCAGAAGGCATTAACCTTTACAGTGAAGAAGTTTACGAGAAAGCCAAATCAAATTTTGAATCTTTTAAAGAAAAAGAATGGCTTGAAGCAGATGGTGAGGACTACCTTTATATTTACGCACAAACCATGTTTGGAAAAACGCAATATGGTATTGTTGGCTGCGCCAGCGTTGAAGATTATATGAACAATGTGATTAAAAAGCACGAACTTACAAGGCCTGACAAAGAAGAAGATCGCATGAAACATGTGCGCATCACCAATGCCAATATGGAACCCGTGTTTTTCTCCTATCCGGCTGTAGCCGAAATTGATGAAATTGTGGCCGACTTTGTGGCAAACAATGACCCGTCTTATGATTTTACAGGTGCTGATGAAGTAGGCCACCACTTTTGGGTAATTAAAGACAAAGCCATCAACAACAAAATTATTGAACTTTTTGCTGAACTGCCTGCCACTTATGTAGCCGATGGTCATCACCGTACTGCTGCTGCTGCTTTGGTTGGAAATGAAAAAAGAAAGAACAATCCGAACCATACAGGTGAGGAGGAATACAACTTTTTCCTTGCTGTACATTTTCCTGACAACCAACTAACCATTATCGATTACAACAGGGCAGTAAAAGATTTGAATGGGCTTTCGACTGAAGAATTCCTAAACAAACTGGAAAAAGGTTTTGTTATTGAAGAAAAAGGTGCCAACATTTACAAACCATCCAAGTTGCATGAATTTTCAATGTATCTGGAAGGCAAATGGTATTCGCTGATTGCAAAAAAAAATACTTATAATGACAATGATCCGATAGGTGTTTTGGATGTAACAATCCTTACCGACCAAGTACTGGCTCCAATTCTGGACATACAGGATCTGCGCCGTTCAAAACGCATTGACTTCATTGGCGGTATCCGAGGATTGGGCGAATTAAAAAAGCGGGTTGACAGTGGTGATATGAAAGTGGCATTCGCCCTTTATCCTGTGAGCATGAAACAATTAATCAATATTGCTGACAGTGGAAAAATTATGCCACCAAAAACCACCTGGTTTGAGCCGAAATTAAGGTCTGGTTTAGTCGTGCATGAATTGGATTAATGATTTATATCAATTAGAAGCGAATCATACTGGTTCGCTTTTTTTGCTTCATTGAACTGACATGATGTTGCATGTATAAAACTGGCAACCAATAAAATAATAACAACGACAATTTATATATAAATTTAAAACCCTTTTAAAGGGTTGGTGTTTTAAAGGCACTACTCAAAACTGAAAATAAGTGAAATACATATTGTATTTCGCATCTATATTTTAAAGTAAAACAAGCATTATTACCGAATTAAAACAATAATTATGAAATTGACATTTTTGCCCTTACCGCTATTAGTACTTTTTGTATTTCTATCGGCAGTAAGTTCACAAGCGCAACAAGCCAAGCGAGGCGTAAAAAAACCGACAACAGAAGAAACTTTTTTCAGTATCCAAAAAAACTTCAACGATTACTGGGAACCTTTCAATGTTGGAAAGGATGGTTATTATATCGAAAACGGAGTCCGTAAAAAAGCCCAGGGATGGAAACAATTTAAACGCTGGGAGTGGTATTGGGACAAACGTGTTGACCCGACAACTGGTCGCTTCCCCAACAAAGGTGCTTCCGATTTTTACACTGAAAGATCAAAAACAAATGGAGGCAGAAGCTCAACCGGTAACTGGACAAGTATGGGACCTTCTTCAACGGCGGGAGGGTATTCTGGACTGGGAAGACTAAATTGTGTGGCTTTCAGGCCAGGAGACAACAACACCATTTATACAGGCTCACCAGGAGGTGGCTTATGGAAAACAACCGATGGTGGATCGAACTGGACAGTATTAACCGATCAAAATGCTGTTTTAGGAGTAAGTGATGCCTTAGTAATTGCCGGCTCATCAACATCAACGGACACCATTTACATTGGAACCGGTGACCGCGACGTTGGCAGTATGTGGTCACTTGGCGGTGGGCAATCTAATGACAACAATAGTATTGGGATACTCAAATCAGTTGATGGTGGAAACAGTTGGTCAACAACAGGGCTTACTTATTCAGCCAGTCAGAAAAGAACAATAAACAGGATGTTGCTCGATCCAGATGACAACAACACCCTGTATGCAGCAACCTCTGTAGGACTTTATAAATCAACTGACGCAGCAGCAAGTTGGACACAGATCTATTCAACCGAGTTTGTAGATATTCAATTCAAACCCGGTGATGCACAAACCATTTATGCCTCATCATATGCTGGTAAGATTTATTACTCAACCAATGGTGGAACAAGCTGGTCAACAGCACTTGATGTCTATTCTGCCGGTGGGAGACGGATTGAAATAGCTGTTAGTGCCAATGAGCCCACCTGGGTTTATGCACTAATCGCTAACTCTTCCAATGCATTATACGGTATCTATAAATCGACAAACAGTGGTGCAACTTTTAGTCTTGTTTTTAATAGTAGCAATATGCTTGGATGGTACTGCGATGGTAGTGGCACTACCGGTCAAGCATGGTACGATCTGGCAATTGCAGCAGACCCCAATAATGCCGATAATGTTTTTATCGGTGGTGTAAACACATGGAAGTCTGATGACGGAGGCTCCACATGGACCATTACTAATATGTGGTCGGGCACTTGCAGTGGAGCTGCTACCGAAGTGCATGCTGACAAACATTACCTGGCTTATCAAAACAGCACATCAAATCTATTCGAGTGCAACGATGGTGGGTTATACAAAACCACCGATAACGGTGCTAACTGGTTACATGTAGGAAACGGACTTGAAATCAGCCAGATGTACCGTTTGGGTGTTGCACAAACAACATCAAATGATGTGATCGCCGGATTGCAAGATAATGGGACCAAAGCCAGACTATCAGGAACATGGAGTGATGTTATTGGTGGCGACGGAATGGATTGCATGATTGATTACACCAATGAAAACGTACAATATGGAGAATCGCAGAATGGCAATCTTCAGAGAACAACCAATCACTGGGCTTCATACTCAGGCATTTCTTCAGGATTATCGGGTACTCCATACTGGGTAATGCCTATTAACATCGACCCTAATGTAAATACCACAATTTATGCTGCCACACAATACGTTTACAAATCTACAAACCAGGGCTCAACATGGACTCAGATTGGTTCATGGAGCGGAAGTTCTGTTAAAGAGATGGCTATCGCGCCTTCCAATTCAGATTATATATACGGAACAAACCAATCTGTGTTATACAGAACAACAAATGGTGGAACGAGTTGGACTGATATTACACCGGCAGGCTCATCTTCAATAACCTACATTACTGTTAAAGATGATGACCCAAACACTGCATGGGTCTCAATGGGTCAGTACAATTCAGATGGTGTTTACCAGACAATCGATGGTGGTTCAATCTGGACAAATATTTCCACGGGCTTACCTTCAATCCCTGTTATGTGTGTGGTTCAAAACACCCAAAATACTAGCCAAACGGAGCTTTACGCAGGAACAGATGTGGGTGTGTATGTAAAAGTCGGAGGATCGAACTGGACACTTTTTAGTAATGGGCTTCCTAATGTAGTTGTAAATGAGTTGAAAATATATTATGATGTAAATCCTAATGATAGCCGCTTAAGGGCAGCCACTTCAGGAAGAGGGATGTGGGAGTCTGAATTGTACTCACCACCTACGGCACCTCCTGTTGCCGATTTTGCCGCCAGCAACACCAATCCGGGTGTAGGACAAACCGTAAATTTCACCGATTATTCAACAAACCTACCCACTTCCTGGTCATGGATTTTTACACCTTCTACAGTTAGCTATGTTGGTGGAACTAGCTCATCCTCACAAAACCCGCAAGTTACTTTCGATATGGAAGGAAGTTATACTGTTGAGCTTACCTCTGCAAATACATATGGCAACAATACGGAAGCAAAAACCAACTATATCACTACATCAACGCTTCAGACCTATTGTTCGGCAAGTGGTTCAACTAGTTACGAGTACATTAGTGGAGTGCAAATTGAAACCATTAACAATACCGGGACGTCTTCAGATGGTTATCATGATTATACCTCTTTATCAACAGATCTTACAATAAATCAAACTTACAGTATTACAACAATAATTGGAAATACATGGTCATCTGATGATCTTGGTGTTTGGATTGACTGGAATCGTGATGGTGACTTTGATGATGCTAATGAAAATGTTGTTTGTCGAGTGGATAACGGTGGTGCGGGAATCTATTCGTTTACTGTTCCTACTGCTAGTTTCCTAGGAAGTACTACTATGCGGGTCAGGTTAAAGGATTATGTCTCAGACTGTGGCTCCCCTTGTGGAACAACATCCTATGGAGAAGTAGAAGATTATCAAATCGTAGTGCAACCAGGCCAAAATACCTGGATAGGAAATAGCACCAACTGGCATGATGCAAACAACTGGACGGAAGGATATGTTCCTGCTTCATCCTACAATGTTATTATTCCTTTGGCTCCTACCGGTGGAAACTTCCCGATTATTCAGTTTGGAAATACTGCCACTTGTAATGACCTGAATGTTACAAATGGTGCCCGCATTACTGTTAACGGCACGCTTAATGTTGGAGATTGATCGTATTTGACCGAGATGATAAAAAAAGCGAATCCTTGGGATTCGCTTTTTTTATTTCATTGAACTGACATGCTGCTGAATACAAAAAGCTGATAAATCATTTAATTAACACAACAACGACAATTTATACATATATTTACAGCCCCCTTTAAAGGGTAAGTGTTTTAAAGGCACTAAACAAAACAGATAGCATTGAAATACATTTTGTATTTCACATCTATATTTCAAAGCAAAACAAGCATTATTACCGTATTAAAACAACAATTATGAAATTCACATTTTGGGTCTTGCCCCTATTTGTACTTTTCGTATTTTTATCAGCAGTAAGTACACAAGCACAACAAGCCAAACGAGGCGCAAGAAAGTTGACAACAGAAGACACTTTCTTCAGTATCCAAAAAAACTTCAACGATTACTGGAAACCTTTCAATGTTTCGAACGATGGCTATTATCTTGAGAACGGTATTCGAAAAAAAGCCCCGGGCTGGAAACAGTTTCGAAGATGGGAATGGTTTTGGGACAACCGTATTGATCCAACGACTGGAAGATTTCCTAACAAAAGCGCCGCTGATTTTTATAAAGGAAGATCATATAACAAAGGAGACCGCTCTGCAACAGGCAACTGGACAAGTATGGGTCCCTCCTCAACAACAGGTGGATATGCAGGTTTAGGCAGGCTCAATTGTGTTGCCTTTAGGTTTGGTGATAACAACACTATCTACACTGGCTCACCTTCTGGAGGTTTATGGAAAACAACCGATGGTGGTTCGAATTGGACTGTTTTAACTGATCAAAATGCAGTTCTTGGAGTGAGCGATGCCATTGTAATTTCCGGAACAACAACTGCTTTGGACACAGTTTATATTGCAACCGGTGACCGGGATGGTGGTAGTATGTGGTCGTTGGGTGGCGGACAAAACAATGACAACAACAGTATCGGTGTATTGAAATCTGTTGATGGTGGGTATACATGGTCAGCTACCGGACTTACATATACTGCCAGTCAGAGAAGAACGATAAACCGCATGCTCGTTAATCCCAATGACAACAATATACTTTATGCAGCTACTTCTGTGGGATTGTATAAAACAAGCGATGCTGGAGTTACCTGGACGCAATTGGTTTCAACAGTATTTATTGACATCAAATATAAACCAGGTGATGTACAATTAATTTACGGATCAACAAGGAATGGCGAGATCCACAGATCGACAAATGGAGGAACTTCATTTTCAACTGTATTTGACAACTCAAGTGGTTATAGGGTAGACCTTGCCGTAAGTGCAGATGAGCCAACAAGAGTTTATGCCATTGTTGTCAACTCTTCAGGTGGTCTTTATGGTATTTACAAATCAACAAATAGTGGGTCATCTTTTGCAGTGGCTTACAATGGTCCAAATCTACTTGCCTGGGATTGTACTGGAGGTGACAGTGGTGGCCAGGGGGGCTATGATCTGGCTATTGCGGCCGATCCCAATAATGCCGATATAGTTTTTATTGGTGGTGTGAATACCTGGAAATCGACAGATGGTGGTTCAACATGGAACGTTAGCAACCATTGGACTGGAAGTTGCGGGGTAAGTGCCGTTCATGCTGATCAGCACTTTTTGGCTTTCCAAAATGGAACATCTGTACTTTTTGAATGCAATGACGGTGGCCTCTACAAAACAACAAATAGTGGATCAAGTTGGTCTCATATCGGAAATGGACTTGTTATCAGTCAGATATATCGCCTTGGTGTTGCACAAACAGTTTCTGATGATGTGATTATTGGTCTGCAGGACAACGGAACCAAAGCCCTATTATCAGGAACATGGGATGACGTTATTGGTGGCGATGGCATGGAATGCATAATAGATTATACCAACGAAAACATTCAATATGGAGAGCTTTATTATGGAGATTTGAAACGTACAACAAACCACTGGTCTTCATATTCAACAATCACCTCCGGATTAACAGGAACTGCCTGGTGGGTTATGCCATTTGTAATTGATCCGAACGTAAATACCACCTTATATGCAGGCAAACAAGATGTTTTTAAATCAACCAGCCAGGGAAGTTCATGGACAAAAATCAGTTCATGGAATGGAAGCACCCTAAGATCCATGGCAGTGGCACCTTCAAACTCCAATTATATTTACACTGCAACCCAAACTATATTGTACCGGACAACTGATGGTGGAAGCAGCTGGACTAATATTACAGGAACACTTCCAACTGGCTCGTCATACATAACTTACGTTTCTGTGAAAGATGATGACCCAAATACGGTCTGGGTTTCGATGGGACAGTACAATTCGTATGGTGTATTCCAAACTACTGATGGAGGTGCTAGCTGGACTAATATTTCCACCGGCATGCCTGGTATTCCGGTAATGTGTGTTACCCAAAACAAACTAAACACTTCACAAATTGAACTTTATGCAGGCACCGATGTCGGCGTGTATGTAAAAGTAGGAAGTAGTAACTGGAGTCTTTTTAGTACCAATTTACCAAATGTTGTTGTAAACGAATTAGAGATTTATTACAATACCGGAACACCATCACTTAGCAGGATACGTGCAGCTACATCAGGACGTGGATTGTGGGAGTCTGATTTATACACGCCCCCTAACCAGCCACCTACTGCCGATTTTTTTGCTAACATCACAAATCCGGGGCTTAGCCAAACAGTTGTATTAACAGATGCATCAACAAACGTGCCTGCAACTTGGCTATGGAGTTTCACTCCTTCAACAGTTAGTTTTGTAGGGGGAACCAATGCCTCTTCCCAAAACCCACAGTTACAGTTCAATGTTGTTGACGATTATACAGTTCAACTCACATCGACAAATGCTTACGGCAATGATGTGGAGAACAAAATTGATTATATCACTGTTTCCACACTTCAAACCTATTGTGAAGCCAGTGGTGGTGGTACTGATGAACACATCACCGGTGTACAGTTTGGAACAATCAATAATATGGGAACAGGAAATGATTTTTATCATGATTACACATCTTTCTCAACTGACCTTACTATCAATCAATTGTACAGCATTACTATTACAAATGGTAATGTCTGGTCCCTTGATGATTTAGGCGTCTGGATTGACTGGAATCATGATGGTGATTTTACAGATACTGGGGAAAATGTTGTATGTACAACAGATGATGGTGCTAACGGGACTTATTCTATTACAGTACCTCATACTGCCCTATTAGGTGCTACAAGTATGCGGATCCGTATCAAATACAACGGCTCCAATTGCGGAAGCCCATGTGGAACAACCACTTGGGGAGAAGTAGAAGATTATCAAATAGTTGTTACACCAGCCACCAACACATGGATTGGTAACAACAGCAACTGGCACGATGCAAACAACTGGACGGAAGGCTACATACCAACAACATCCTATAATGCGAATATCCCAATAGTACCTACGGGAGGAAACCTTCCAGTTATTCAATCGGGAAATACTGCCATCTGCAAAGAATTGATAATAAGTGAAAACACTCAAATTAGGGTAGAAGGAATACTTATAGTCGGTGATTGATCGTGTTTGACCGAGATGCAAAAAAGCGAATCCTTCGGGTTCGCTTTTTTTATTACGGATACCAGAAACGATAAAGATCGAGCTTGCCATTTAATTTGCTATCAATTAATTGAGTATATTTGCAGATACAGTTTAAGCCTTTCAAGGCAAAGCTGACAATAAAAACACAATCACCCTACCCAAATTAGGAAGAAGCGATATCATGAAAACTATTTTATCTATTTTTAATTACGAACATGAAAACTTCTTCTTATTATTCATTTGCACTGTGGATTGCAATATTTATTTTTTCCGTTAACACCCTTGTTCAGGCGCAGCCAGCCAGACAACAACAAACGGCTTCCAAAAAAACATTCTTTACTATTCAGAAAGCCTTTAACGATTACTGGGAATCCTATAATGTCAACAGTGATGGTTATTATATTGAAAATGGCCTTCGACAAAAAGCCATGGGCTGGAAACAATTTAAACGCTGGGAATGGTATTGGGATAAAAGGGTTGACCCGGGTACAGGAGAGTTCCCTGACAAGCATGCCTCTGATTTTATTCGTGAAAGGAAGAAAACAAACGGAAGCAGAAATGCTACTGGTAACTGGACTCCTATGGGTCCGTCTTCAACTTCCGGCGGGAAGAATGGCCTGGGCAGGCTGAACTGTATTGCTTTCAGGCCCGGAGATAATAACACTTTTTATGTGGGTTCTCCATCAGGCGGACTGTGGAAAACAACCAATGGAGGAACTGACTGGACTGTACTGACTGACCAGAATGCAGTACTGGGAGTAAGTGATATAATTGTAGTTTCCGGATCATCACCTTCCACCGACACAATTTACATTGCAACCGGCGATCGCGATGGCGGTAGTATGTGGTCACTTGGTGGTGGACAGAGCAACGACAACAACAGTATAGGTATTTTGAAATCAACAGATGGAGGAGGTAGTTGGAGCACCACAGGCCTAAGTTACTCTGCAAGCCAGAAAAAAACCATCAATCGTTTGCTTGTCCATCCAAATGACAACAACATTATTTATGCAGCCACTTCTGCAGGTTTGTACCAATCGACTGATTCTGCCGCCACATGGTCATTATTAGATATCAATGAGTTTATTGATATGGAGTTCAAACCCGGAAATCCATCAACCATGTACGGATCGACAAGGTTTGGCAGAATCTTCAGATCGACAAATAGTGGCATAACCTGGACCAAGGTTTTCGACAATATTCCTTCTGGCGGACGCCGGATTGACCTCGCTGTTAGTGCCAACCAAAGTTCATGGGTATATGCGGTTGAGGTAAAAGCAACAACAAATGCATTGTTAGGTGTATTCAAATCTACTGACAGTGGTGCAACTTTTAACCTTCTTTTTGATGGAAGCATTTCAGGAAATAATATTCTGGGCCTTGATTGCAATGGAAGTTTTTCAACCGGGCAGGGAGACTACGATCTGGCCATAGCTGCCGACCCCAACGATGCCAATATAGTTTTCGTTGGAGGTGTTAACACCTGGAAATCTACCAATGGCGGTTCCTCATGGAGCATCTCGAATATGTGGTCGGGCACTTGTGGTGGAGCTGCTGTTGAGGTACATGGTGACAAGCATTTTTTCGCTTATCAAAATGGCACCTCTACGCTTTTTGAATGTAATGATGGAGGTCTTTATAAAACAAGCGATGGTGGCGCAACCTGGCCTCATCTTGGTAACGGTCTTGCTATTAGCCAGATGTATCGTCTTGGTGTGGCTCAAAGCGTTTCGGATGAAATAATAACAGGATTACAAGATAATGGCACTAAAACTTTGCAATCAGGAATATGGGATGATGTTAATGGTGGCGATGGAATGGAATGTATGATAGATTACACCGATGAGAACATCCAATACGGTGAATCACAAAACGGCAATCTAAAAAGAACTACCGATCACTGGGCATCATCAACAAGCATTACTTCAGGGCTATCAGGAACGCCTTATTGGGTAATGCCAATCGTGATTGACCCTATTGTTCATACAACTATCTACGCTGCTACAGATAATATTTATAGATCGATTAACCAAGGCAGTAGTTGGGCGAATATCAGTCCATGGGGTGGAAGCTCCCTCAGAGCAATAGCCTTGTGCCCCAACGGCTCCAGTTATATTTACACTTCAACCCAAAGCATTTTATACAAAACTGTTACGGATGGTTTCTCATGGTATGATATAACCGGAACACTTCCAACCGGATCTTCTTCAATCACATACATCTCAGTAAAACATGACGACGCCAATACGGTTTGGGTTTCGATGGGGCAATACAATACAGATGGCGTGTTTCAATCAATTGATGGTGGTTTAAACTGGACAAATATTTCGGCTGGATTGCCTCCCATTCCGGTGATGTGCGTTATACAAAACAAGCAAAATGCAGCAGAGATCGAGCTCTATGCGGGCACTGATATAGGCGTATATGTTAAAGTCGGATCAGCAAACTGGACATTGTTTAGTGATGGTTTACCAAATGTTGTTGTAAACGAACTGGAGATATACTACAATACCGGAAACCCTGGCTTAAGCAGGATACGTGCGGCTACCTCGGGAAGAGGCTTGTGGGAGTCGGAAATATACGCACCGCCCAATGCACCACCCGTGGCCGATTTTATTGCCGACATTACCAAGCCTACTGTCGGACAAACGATAAGCTTAACAAACCTTTCAACAAACATACCAACCTCGTGGTTATGGAGTTTTACTCCTTCAACCATCAGTTTTGTAGGAGGAAGCAGTGCCACATCTCAAAATCCCCAGCTACAATTTAATGCTTCCGGATATTATACAGTACAGCTTACTTCAACCAACGCCCACGGTAACGGTACAGAAATTAAAACAGACTATATCGGTGTTTCTTATTGCACAGCAAGTGGTGGTGGTGATGAATACATCAGTGGTGTACAACTAACTACAATTAACAACACTGGTACAGGCGACAACAAGTATCATGATTATACCAATTTAACGGCTGATGTTACACTCAATCACTCGTACAACATTGTAATTTTTAATGGCAATATACATGGCGATGAGGATTTAGGGATATGGATTGACTGGAATCAGGATGGCGATTTTACAGATATAGATGAAAACACTGTATGCGGAATAGATAATGGTGCTGATGGCTATTTCTTGCTAGTAGTACCAACAAATGCCCAACTAGGTGCAACAGTTATGAGGGTACGGATTAAACGAAGTGGCTCTGATTGCGGAAACACTTGCGGGATTACGACCTATGGAGAAGTGGAAGATTACAGGATCAATGTATTGCCATTATTAAACACCTGGCTTGGGAATAATTCCGACTGGCAAGATATCGTCAACTGGACAGATGGCAATGTTCCAAACTCTTCACATAAAGTGACGATACCTCAGCTACCAATGGGCGGGTCCTTTCCACACATCATTCCTGGAGGTGTTGCCAATTGTAAAGAATTGCTAATAGAACCCGGCGCCTTAATTTTTATCGATGGCACATTAACCGTTGGTCAATAATTGATTCTTCGTTGCGAAATGCAGAAAGCGAATTCGAGAGGATTCGCTTTTTTTATTAGCTGCTTGTTACAAAAAGCTACATTTACTTCTCGAAAAGTGTAACAATTCAAATCGGCTTCTGTCTGTTAGTTAGATTGCATCAATGAGCATGAAGGAAAAATATGTAGAAAAGCATCAGGATTTAATTCAATCCTGTCGAAAGAATGACCAGCAAGCTCAGCTGAACATCTACAAACTGTATTACAAAGCCATGTATAACACAAGCATCAGAATCGTAAACAATACTGCCGATGCCGAAGACATCATGCAGGAATCATTTCTGGATGCTTTTCTTAAACTAAACAGCTACAATGGCGATGGCAGCTTTGGCTCGTGGATAAAAAGAATTGTCATTAACAAGTCTTTGGATTTTATTAAGGCCCGGCAAAGCAGAATGAGTCTGGGGCAGAAAATAATGGAGATTGAGGAACAAAAGCAGGAAGAAGAAATTGAGACAACAGATATTGATGTCAAAATGGACGAAGTAAAAACTGCACTGGAGAAGGTTCCTGAAAACTACAGAATAATCCTGGTCCTTTTTCTTTTGGAAGGCTACGACCATCAGGAAATTGCTCAAATATTGAATACCCCTTACGGCAACGTAAGAACACGATACTCGAGGGCAAGACAAAGATTGATAAAGGAAATCAGACAATCGAGGAATAATAATTAATATATGCTTACAAGAACAACAATATTCATATTATGAAGCTCCAAATAACAAAAAACAATCCCGATAGCTATCGGGACAAATAAAATCCAAATTTGAAATCTCAAAAAGTCAATATAGTTTTGAACATTGTGTTTTTGGTTATTGTGATTTATTTGTAATTTGAATATTAGGATTTGTGATTTTTAGAAAAGAAAATAATCAGGACGGAATTAAATAAATAAATCCATGTCGCAACTAGAAGATAAAATAAGAAAGAACACCGACTATTTTAATGACCGTGAACCATCACCGGAACACTTATCACGTTTTACCGAACTCCTGGAAAAACAATCGGCAAGTCGGCGTATTAGCATATGGCAAACAACTGCAAAAATTGCCGCAACTGCCATCATTCTTATTGCTGTTTCTTACTTTGCATTTAACCAATTCAATAAGCAAAAATCTCAACAATTAACGCAAATTATACAAATAGAATATTCCGACAACATGAATGAAGTCTTGAATTTCTATGATGCAGCATCAACAATTAAAGCAGAAGAAATTGAACAATATGCACTAAACCCCGAGCAGGCTTTAAAAGCTCAGAAAAAGGCAAAGCGGCAGCTCGAAAATCTGGATGCCAAATTGGCTGAAATTGAAAAAGAATATATGAAGAGTCCCGAAAACAAAAACCTCAGAGCAGCCTTAGTAAATACCAAAAGAAAGAAATCGGAAGTAATGAACCAGATTGTCAAACACATGGAAATTGCCCATTCGGGACTTTATTCAATAAACACAGAAACCATACAATTTTAAATTTTAAGAAAATGAAAACATTAAGAATCGCAACCATCTTAGTAGCAACACTTTTCTTTGTCATTGGCCAAACAACTGATGTACTGGCAATTAATGACGGCGAAAGAGTGCTGTCAGAAAAATCATTTGAAGTGAATAGCACTGCCAACCTTGAAGTAGATCATGAATTTGGTAAAGTAATTTGTATCAATTGGGACAAGGATGTCATCGCTGTAAAAGTTACGGCAAAGTGGAAATCCAGTGACGAATCCCGAATCCAAAAAATGATCGACAAAGTTGAATTGGATGTTCATGGAGACCGCAGCGAAGTAGTTGTTCATTGCAAACCTGGACACAAACACTCAAATGGGAATAACTCATTATCCCTAATTGTTGAAATCCAAATGCCAAAATCAATCAGTCTTGAGCTGAGCCAGAAATTTGGCTTTGCATTGATTGAAACTGTGGATGGTCCGGCCGATATTTCCAGCGAATACGGATCATTGCAAATCAATGAATTAAATAACGCTCAAAACGATATCAGTATTGAATTTGGCAATGGTTCAATAAAACATTTAACAGCCGGGGATGTCGATATCAGTTACTCTGAATTCAAACTGGAAACTGCCGGTAAAGTTTCACTGAATTCTGAATTCTCCAACATCACTGTTTCCCAAAAAGCAAAGACCCTTTCTATTGAATTGGAAGGAGGAAACCTCACCGTAAAAAAAGTAGGGGAACTTACACTTGAAGCCGAATATTCAAATACAGAAATTGATGAACTTTATAATTCCCTTTCCCTTGAGAGCGAATATGGTGGTGTTGAAATTAATTATGTCAGCCCTAATTTTACATCAATTTCAATTGAAAATGACTTTGGCTCGGTAGACCTGACTATTGACGAGAAAGCCTCATACATATTCGAGGCAAAATCAGAATACGGAGACATCAATTACCCGGAAAAGTCAGCGACTTTCTCCTATAAAAAAAGTACAAGTAACGGATTCACTGGCCAGGGAAAAATAGGCAAAGGCGAACCCAAATCGACAGTAAGTATTGAAAGCAATTACGGATCTGTCAGTATCTCAAATTAACCATCTTGACATTTATGCCCCCGATAGCTATCGGGACACAATTAAACATTTATTTATTAACCTATTAAATATCATTCAAATGAAAACAATAATCAATCAAATGATAACTGTTATTATAACAGCCCTTATTTTCTCAGTAACAATAACCAATGCCCAGGTAAGGGGAAATGGAAATGTAGTTTCTGAAGATAGAAATGTCAGCTCCTTTACAAGTATTGAAGTAAATAATTCGGCAGACATTTACATTACTGAAGGCAATTCGAATACCATTATTGTAAAAACCGACGAGAACATATTACCCATCATCACTACAAAAGTTTCAGATGGGGTGCTGAAAGTCAGTAATTCCAAAAGTTTCAGAAGTGCAGAAGTACTGGAAGTCTACGTTAGCATGAAAAATATTGACAAACTCAGCAGTTCGGGCTCCGGCGATATTTATTGCGAGGGTGTTTCGGGAACCGATGTTTATGTCAGGCTCAATGGTTCCGGTGACTTCAAAGCTGATTTTTCTGTCAAAAACCTGGAATTGAAATTGAATGGTTCCGGTGATGCAGAAGTAAGAGGTGTTCGTGGTGCTTTACAAATTTATATTTCAGGTTCCGGTGATGTGGAGGCAGAAGACCTTCAACTGGAAAGCTGCACCATGAAAATGATGGGTTCGGGAGACATAAAGCTAAGAGGAAGTACAGCAAAATTGACAGTTAGACAAAGTGGTTCAGGTGATGTAAACGCCTACAATCTTAAGGCAGTAGAAGTGACAGTAAGTAATTCCGGCTCTGGCGATATGGTTGTTCATGCCATTGAAAATCTTGATGTAAGCCTGAATGGCTCGGGCGATGTAACTTATACAGGATCACCGAGGGTGAATATTGAATCCCATGGTTCGGGGGAGGTTTATAAGAAGTAATTGGTTGATTGACTTTTCAAGCGTGGACGCTTGAAACGGGGTATCCTAAAAAGAGCTGCCCCCGCCCCGCTGCAAGCGTCCACGCTTGCATCTTTACAAAGAACTACATCCTTTCAGGAACTACTATCCCTAACAATCCCATCGCAGATTGAATGGTATTGCCAACAAAAGCTGAAAGTCCCAAACGGAAATTACGCTCACTGTTGTTTGCATCTTTCAAAATAGAAAACTCGTGGTAGAACTGGTTGAATTCCCTGGCCAAATCATAAACAAAATTGGCAATCAATGCCGGGCTTAAAGTGTCGGCCGATTGTTTGATAATTTGTGGATATTCATGAAGCATCCGAAGCAATGATTTTTCCTTAGTCTCCGGTTTAAAATCAACAGCATCCATTTTGGTTATTTCAATCCCTGCCTCAGCTGCCTTTCGCAATACCGATTTAATCCGTGCGTGGGTATACTGTATAAACGGTCCTGTATGCCCGTTAAAATCGATTGATTCTTGAGGGTTGAATGTCATATTTCTTTTGGGATCAACCTTCAAAATAAAATACTTTAAGGCGCCCTGGCTTAAAATATTGTAAAGATGCTTTGATTCTTCAAAGGTGAAATTATCGAATTTTCCAAGCTCCTCTGTGGTTCGTTTTGCAGTTTCAAACATTTCGTCCATCAGGTCATCGGCATCTACCACTGTTCCTTCACGCGATTTCATTTTTCCATCTGGCAATTCTACCATCCCATAGTTAAGATGATGGATGTTTTCTGCCCAAGCCCTACCTGTTTTTTTCAATACCAACTTCAAGACATCGAAATGGTAATTCTGCTCGTTGCCCACCACGTAAATCAAGTCAGAAGGATGATAATCATCATAACGCAATTGGGCGGTTCCCAAATCCTGCGTCATATAAACCGAAGTACCATCTGCCCGCAACAATAATTTCTCATCCAGGCCATCAGCTGTCAAATCGCACCAAACCGATCCATCATCTTTCTTGAAAAATATACCTTTTTCTAATCCTTCCTCAACAATAGTTTTCCCCAGCAAATAAGTGTCCGACTCATAATAAGTTTTATCGAAATCAATACCCATGCGTTTATAAGTCACATCAAAACCTGCATAAACCCAGCCATTCATTTCAGCCCATAATTCTCTGACACCTTTCTCCCCTTCTTCCCATTGCTTGAGCATCTGTTTGGCTTGAAGCAGCAATGGAGCATTTAGTTCCGCTTCTTCTTTCGTACTACCTTTTTGAATAAGTGATTCTATTTCCTTTTTGTATTCTTTATCAAATTTGACATAATAATCGCCCACCAATTTATCGCCCTTCATATCTTCTGTTTCCGGTGTTTTGCCTTCGCCCCATTTTTGCCAGGCCAACATCGATTTGCAAATATGAATCCCTCTGTCGTTTACCAAGTTTACCTTTACAACGTTTTGTCCACTTGCCTTTAAGATTTCCGAAACAGATTCACCCAACAGATTATTCCTGACGTGACCCAGATGCAGTGGTTTATTTGTATTGGGTGAAGAAAACTCCACCACCATCGGTGCGGATTCTGCTGGATTGATGAATCCAAAACTTTTGTCATTCCCAGAGGCTTCAAAAAATCCATGCCAATATGTATTGGAAATAACAAGGTTCAAAAATCCTTTGATCACATTAAATGAATCTACCTCCTTTGATTTTTCCACAAAGTATTGTCCCAATTCTTCTGCTGTCTGCTCCGGTCCTTTTCGTGAAATACGCAAGAGGGGAAAAACAACGATTGTTAAATCTCCTTCAAACTCAGGCCGTGTTTTTTGAATTTGTGAAAGCTTTTTAGGAAGTTCTTGTCCGTAGATTTCTTTTACAGCGTTCTGTAGTGTTTTGGTCAACAATTGTTCAATCATGGTATTCAAATTTGGGTGGCAAAAGTACGAAATCCACAGCGAAACGAATTGACTGTTTGGCGTCTTTTTTTCGCAGATGCCGCAAATATACGCTGATATATATGCCCTGGTCAAAGACCTGATAATGCCCGATGCGGAGGATGACTTGGTTTCTTCCCGTGGTCAGACAACTATAAGCTTAATCAAGATAGTCGTCCGACCACTTTTTGTTCAACAGTTGATTGGTCGGACGACTTTTTTGTTTCGGCATATCAACAGTCTGACTACTTTATTTAGACTGTTCTAAATAATCGATCTGTTAATAAAATAACATTAAGAAACCATTAAATAATTCTACCTTTGTTGACGACAAAATTTACAATTCAATTAATCATAAATAAATAGCTCAAAATGAAGAAAAATGTAATTATCATCGGTGCTGCCGGTAGAGACTTTCACAACTTCAACACCTATTTTCGAGGGAATGAAGATTACAATGTTGTGGCTTTTACTGCTGCACAAATTCCTGATATCGATGGAAGAAAATATCCAGCAGCCCTTGCCGGAGATTTATATCCTGAAGGAATACCCATTTACGATGAATCGAATTTGGTGCAATTGATCAAAGATGAAAATATTGACGATTGTGTTTTCTCGTACAGCGATGTACCATACGAACGTGTAATGGGCGTTAGTGCTATCGTGAATGCTGCCGGAGCCAACTTTGTACTGTTGGGCCCAGCCGACACTATGGTTGAAAGCACCAAGCCTGTGATTGCCGTTGGTGCAGTAAGAACAGGATGTGGAAAAAGCCAGACTTCCCGCAAAGTAATTGAATACCTGATGGCAAAAGGCTTGAAAGTAATTGCCATACGCCACCCCATGCCTTATGGCGATTTGGTAGAGCAGAAAGTACAACGTTTTGCCACGGTTGAAGACCTTGCCAAACACAAATGTACCGTTGAAGAAATGGAAGAATACGAACCCCATGTTGTACGTGGAAACGTAATTTATGCCGGTGTTGATTATGAGGCCATCCTTCGTGCTGCCGAGAAAGATCCTGATGGTTGTGATATTATTTTGTGGGATGGTGGAAACAATGATTTCCCATTCTACAAGCCCGATTTGAACATGACTGTTGTTGACCCACATCGTCCGGGACACGAATTAAGCTATTATCCCGGAGAGGTAACATTGCGCATGGCAGATGTTGCCATCATCAATAAAATGGATACAGCTTATCCTGACGACATCCAGGAAGTGCGTGAAAACATTGCAGCAGTTGCCCCCAATGCCATTGTTGTTGATGCGGCTTCTCCTATTGCTGTTGATGATCCTTCGGTGATTAAAGGAAAACGTGTTTTGGTTGTGGAAGATGGTCCAACACTTACACACGGTGAAATGCAGTTAGGTGCAGGAACTGTTGCTGCCATGAAATATGGTGCTGCCGAGATGGTTGACCCCCGTCCATATACCGTTGGCAAACTTTCAGAAACATTTGAAATTTACCCCAATATTGGAACACTTCTTCCTGCCATGGGTTATAGCGACCAGCAGTTGAAAGACCTGGAAACTACCATCAACAATACCGATTGCGATGCTGTTGTTATTGGTACACCCATCGACCTGAACCGCATTATTAATATTACAAAACCCAATACACGGGTGTATTATGATCTACAGGAAATTGGCCATCCTACATTAGAAGGGATCCTCAATGATTTTGTAAAAGAGCAGGGACTTGCTTAATTGATTTCCCCTTAAATAGTAAAGCCTCCCAAGAGGGAGGCTTTTTTTATTCCAGTCAATGCGTGTTGAACCTTTGCGTCTTCAAGAATGCAAAACATAAACCATTACAATAAGCTGTTCTTAAAAAAAAAACGGACAAGCATTAATGCTTGTCCGTTTTCTAAATCTTTAAAGAGTTCTTTGTCTACAATTTCATGCTTACGCCAAAGGTCGTACCAAAGCCAGTTCCTCCGGCAATTTCAACATTCAAACCCCATTTTTCGTCCCAATACCAGCGGCCACCTACTTGTATTCCTATTTCAGGAAAAGGATCACTTCCGAAGTTAAAGCCTGCACGCGCACCTGCGTAAAAGTCCCAATTACTTGGTATT
>Ga0164318_10001130_pt1 | contig 23080 bp, 19 predicted proteins | sample GuaBasSedimGuay9_FD_113734 | JGI IMG/M metagenome (GOLD analysis project Ga0164318, IMG submission 113734) | Subseafloor sediment microbial communities from Guaymas Basin, Gulf of California, Mexico - Guay9, Core 4571-4, 0-3 cm | ecosystem: Environmental > Aquatic > Marine > Hydrothermal vents... | reverse complement strand
GGAACCTATATTATTTGTATTACTTCAGATAAAGGAGAAAACCTAGTGAAGTTTATTGTACAATAGACTAAATATCATTCATCGGGAAGTTTAATAGGTATAGCATGATAATACATAAAGCATCGAAGAAAAACACGAATTTTTTAATGTGGCGCATAAAAATAGTCAAGGTTGAGATGAGTGAAGGTTTAATAATCAGGAGCCCCGACAGTATCGTAGGGATGACTGATTAGTAAACTAAGTTCAGCGAAGAGATTGGCGATTTCTTAAGCCACTACATGCCAAAATCTGTTCCTATCCTAATACCAAAGTTAGGCATACCAGGGTAAACAGCAGGAGCCACGCGCCATACAGCTTCAACACGGAAAATTTGTAATATATTTTCGAGACCAACACCTAGCTCTAAATAGTGATTGCCCGGAACATCCATATCCCATGGGTAATCCAATACTTCTTGATGCTTGTTACTTAGTGAACCAAAAAAGTACTTAGCAGACATGACGGTTCTTAAGTTTAAAGCTCTAATAAGAGGTAGCTTGTTTGTAATTAATCCATTAAAATGATAGTCAGCCATTATACTTGCATATCTATCAAGTGCTGCAGTAGCATTATTAAGCAAGTTAAATCGATACTTTGTATAACCATAGCTGTCATTACCCCTAATAATTTCTAGTAAAGGAAAAGGGATTTTACCAAATACAAATCCTGTTTCAATAACGTAGTTAAAGCGCATAAAACCAACAGGTAACTTGTGTTTTAAAGTTAGGTGCAGTTTGGTATATTTCCCATTATTGCCGGCAACGGAATAAACACCTGGAGTAATAACCACATTTATTATTGGCGAAAATGTACTCAGATAATATCTGCGTAAGTTAATATCCATTAGCTTTTCTTTCCACGAAAAACGTAATTTTAAACTTAATGAACTATTGTATATATAATTTACATGCTCACCATCATGAATAAAAGGAACGTATAAACCCTCACGAAGTTCATCGTACTCATACTCCAGTTTGGTCATAAATCCCTTACGCCATTCTTTTTCAAGATAAATATTATAACGGTAAAGCATTGCCCGCCTATCATTATGTATGCGTTTAAGTATGGCGGCAATAAAGCTGTCTTCGCCGGTTGTAATCATATTCTCTTTAATGAGATTTATATGACTGTAAACACCAAAAAGATATAGATTTTTAACAAAGCCTCCTCCGATAATTGTTCTTTTTTTGGTTTTAAATTTGTACTCTCCAAATAACGAATATTTATATTCTTCGTCTTTAAAACCATACCCAATACCACCACCTAAACTGTAGTGCGGACTGAAGGTTTCTGAAGTTCTTATTCCTAAATTCAAGCTTACTCCCTCAATATCATTTTTGCTAAACGTACCCAAATATGGACCTAAGTCAACCTTGCCTACATTAAAATAGCCAGTCATAAACATATTGGTGAGTTTTGTTGCTCCCTTAACCCACCATATATTATTTGTTGAATCAATTATTTGAGACGTGTTTTCAAAACTCTCAACATCCGTCATTTTACGATATTGAGCAAAAGTAGAATCTGCTTGTTTTGTGTTAATTTCCAATTCATTTACATATAAACTATCGGGGAGGGGTTGAGCAGAATCACCCAAAATAACATTTGAATAATATGTTATTTTATCAACTTCAATCATAGCATTTTTTGCCTCATTTTTAATTTTAAAATAATGAAATGTTCCCTTGATTGAATTGCTTTTAAAAAATAGAGTGCTGTCATTAATAAAATCAAAATCAAAACTAACTTTAAAACTATTTAAATAATTTATGTTTGCCGATTTGGGCAAAGTGGCATCAATGGTAGTAATTGCCCACAAATCTTTTACAACAATAAAATGCCCACTAAAAGCTAAGTCTTTTTTATGACGTGCTACAAATTTAATACGGTAATAAGTGTGACCATTACTAAAACTACTATCTTCAAGATAATACTTGTAAAATGCTAACCCGTTAGTTGCCAGCGGACTTATGAAATTATGACCTAATAACTCAACAAAATTTTTATAAAAATTCATTTCTGCGCTAAGCGAATTGTCATAGCCTTCCATATCCATTTGATCAAGACCAACTATTGCTTTAACCTTTTTATAAATCTGAATGGTTTGCGAAATATTCTCCTTACGATTTATATAGTTATCAGATATTTTTTCTGACAAATAAAAAGGAAGTACTGGTCGTCCTAATGAATCAATGGTTACAGGAAGTGTTTTTGTTAGGACACCGGGAAGAAGAAGTTTTAAATTTTCTTTGGTAACATTCGCAAAGGTAGCATTAAGTAAAGTATAAGTTTGGCAATTAAAACTATTATACTTTTCAGGATTATTTTTATGTTTATTTTTAATTATATTTCGTAAAATTATGTGGGATGGATTTTCATCAGGTGTGATAACAACCTCACTTAGGGTTTGCGAATCCTCTTTTAGTCTGATAATTAATCGATATTTTTTACCTGATTCCACATAAGCTTTTGTCTCATGAAAGCCAATCATCGAAAAAACTAATGTGTCGTTGTGATTTTTTGCTTTTATTTTATATTTCCCATCAATATCAGTAGAAACGCCAATATTTGTATTTTGAAAATACACATTTACAAAAGGTAGGCTTTCACCAGTTTTGTCATCAACAACGTAACCCTCAACAATACTAGTCCTTTTGTCGGTTTGAGCATTTGCCATCACACCAACCAACAATAGAAATAAGATAGAATATAAAATTTTCAAGGGTTACTATTTAACAATATGTATAATGACAAAATATAATAGATGAGTCCACTCCGAAAAGTCACAAAATTAAAATTGTTTCTTTTTACAATATTTTAACTTTTTCTAATTTACTGATGCTCAGGCATCACTAAAAGATAAAAAATGAAAATCTAATCAAAAATAACTCAATTTATAAAGATTGTCACTTTTCGGAGTGGACTCATAGATGTAGTTGTATTAAACAATTAGATTATCTAAATTTCCAGAAAATGACTATACATAATATACTTAGTTTAGAAACTTTCTTAATAACACTAAATATTGTAATTTTGCCGCTTGAATTGACATACAACACATGACAAAGATAAAAGAAACTACATCAGTAATCAAGTCGAATGCATTGAATTTATTAAGAAAGCCCGAAGATGTTGAAATTATGGCTCCGGTTGGGTCTTACGAATCGTTGATGGCTGCCATACAAGGAGGTGCAAATTCGGTTTATTTTGGCATTGGCAATCTTAATATGCGTTCAAAATCATCTAAGAATTTTACATTAGATGATCTTATTAAAATTTCTAATATCTGTAAAGAGAACAATATTCGTACATACATTACGCTAAACACCGTTATTTACGATAGTGAGCTTAGTACAATGCGTGAGATTGTTGATGCTGCAAAACAAAACGATATTACTGCAATTATTGCATCCGATCAATCGGTAATACAATATGCTTTTTCTGTGGGGATGGAAATTCATATGTCGACACAAACAAATATAACTAATATTGAGGCTGTTAAATATTACTCGCAATTTGCAGAGGTAATGGTTACTGCGCGTGAACTTGAAATTAAACAAGTAAAAGCAATTACAACAGCAATAAGAGAACAAAACATTTGTGGGCCTTCGGGAGAGCTTATTCAAATTGAGGTTTTTGCGCATGGTGCTTTATGTATGGCAGTTTCAGGTAAATGCTATTTGAGTCTTGATAATTTAAATTCATCGGCAAATCGTGGTGCTTGTTTACAGCAATGCCGGCGAAAATATACTGTTACTGATAAGGAAACAGGTGAACAACTTGAAATTGACAATGAATATATTATGTCGCCAAAGGATTTAAACACAGTTGCTTTGCTTGATTACATACTTGATGCCGGCGTTAGAGTTCTTAAACTTGAGGGTCGTGGCCGCTCACCCGAATATGTAAAAACAATAGCTTCGGTATATCGTGAGGCTGTTGATGCATGGTTTGCTGGTGAATATAATCAGGAAAACATTGATAAATGGAATGAGCGCTTATCAACAGTTTATAACAGAGGCTTTTGGGATGGGTATTATATGGGAAGTAAGTTTGGCGAATGGACAGAAGATTATGGTAACCAAGCCACGCAACGTAAAATGTATATAGGCAAAATTACCAACTACTTTAATAAAATTAGTGTTGCTGAAATTAAAATTGAAAGTCATGATTTACTTATTGGCGACGAAATAAAAATTATTGGCGAAACAACTGGAGTTTATGAAGCCATTGTTGATGAGGTTAGGCTTGAGCTAGATCCTGTTGACAGGGTAGTTAAAGGCGAAGTATGCTCAATTAAAGTAAGTGATATTGTTAGAAGGGGTGATAAACTTTATAAGGTTGTTAAAAATTAAATTTTAAGGTTTATTTGGTATTAAACTAACTTTTAACAGAATTTAAATAGTGAATAAAAAAGTTAAATATAATAATATAGGTCTCATTGAATACAAAAAAGCATGGGATTATCAAGAAGGATTTTTTAACGACATACTTGCCACAAAAGATCATAACAGACAAGAGAAAACTAACATCCCTACATCAAATTACCTCTTGTTTTGCGAACACCCACACGTATATACTATTGGCAAAAGTGGAAATAGAGACAATCTACTCATTAGTAATGACTTTTTGGCAAGCAAAGGAGCCTCATTATTTAAAATTAATCGCGGGGGTGACATTACCTATCATGGACCTGGCCAATTAGTTGGGTATCCAATATTAGATCTGGAAAATTTTAAAGTTTCTATTAAAGACTATATTTATAACCTAGAAACGGTTATAATCAATGTATTACAACAATACAACATTACCGCATCACGAATGTATGGCGCAACTGGAGTTTGGCTTGATGTTGGAAAGCCGAAAAAAGAAAGAAAAATATGTGCTTTTGGTATACGCGCCAGCCATTTGGTAACAATGCATGGCTTTGCGTTAAATGTTAATACAAATCTTGATTATTTTGGATATATAATTCCATGTGGTTTAGTAGATAAAGGTGTTACCTCGTTGCAAAACGAACTAGGCAGACCAATAGATATAAACGAGGTTAAGCTCTTAATAAAGAAAGAATTTAAAATTGTGTTTGGCATGGAGTTTATTTAGCCTGAAGCTAATATTTTAAAATCTATAAAACAACATATGTATAACCTATCATATAATTTCGGATATTTGCCACCGAAATTATTTAATCATTAAAAATATAAGATAAATGGAAACACATAACGATAAGGTTTGCTTGTTTTGCAAACGTGGTGAGCAAGAAGTTCCGTTGGTAGGACTCGATTTTAAAGGTGCTAATTATTGGATTTGCCCACAACATATACCTATGTTAATTCATGATCCAACAAAATTAGAGGGAATGTTACCTGGAGCAGAGAATTTACAAGCTGGTTAATATTTTTAGTAAAAAAATTATAAATGCGTAATTAATTGAAAATTATATTCAATTAATTACGCATTTTTTATTTATACTGCATATTAATTAGCATCTTAATATTTTGGGGGTAATTTACTATTTCTTTCACACATCTATTGAAACTTAATATGTTTACTCTTTTCAACTTAACTACCTGTTCATGATTATGTCACAGTGTTGTTGAGAATTAGAAAAGTAGATATTTTGAATCAAAATATTACTACATTTGCGCTAAATATAAGTAATCTATAAAAAATCAAGTAAAATGGAAAAAATAACAGTAATTGGAGCCGGAAATGTAGGCGCAACAGTAGCTAATGTACTTGCTCACAAAGACATTGTAAAAGAAGTTGTTTTAATTGACATCAAAGAAGGTGTAGCTGAAGGAAAAGCATTGGATATGTGGCAAACAGCCCCTATAAATGGTTTTAATACAATGGTAACTGGCGTAACTAACGACTACACAAAAACAGCTGGTTCTGGTATAATTGTAGTAACTTCAGGAATTCCTCGTAAACCAGGTATGAGCCGCGACGACCTTATTTCTACCAATGCTGGTATTGTTAAGTTTGTTGTAAAAGAAGCTTTAAAATATTCACCAGATGCTATTGTAATTATTGTTGCCAATCCTTTGGATGTAATGACATACGCAGCTTTCAAAACTGCAGGAATCGATTCTTCAAAAGTATTTGGAATGGCAGGAATACTTGATACTGCACGTTACAGAGCTTTTCTTGCAACTGAATTAAATGTTTCTCCAAATGATATCCAAGCTTTATTAATGGGTGGACATGGCGATACAATGGTTCCATTGCCTCGTTATACAACAGTTGGTGGTATTCCAGTTACTGAACTTATTGATGCTGACAAACTAGAAGCTATTGTTGCACGTACCAAAGCTGGTGGTGGCGAACTTGTTAAACTTATGGGAACTTCTGCTTGGTATGCTCCAGGTGCTGCTGCTGCCCAAATGTGTGAAGCAATTGTAAACGATCAAAATAGAGTATTCCCTGTTTGTGCTTTACTTAATGGCGAATACGGTCAGGAAAATGTATATTTAGGAGTACCTGTAAAACTAGGAAAGAATGGTATTGAAGAAATTGTAAAAATTGATTTAAATACTGACGAACAAGCTTTATTAGACGAATCTTCAACAGCTGTTAAAGGTGTTATGAAGGTACTTGATGACATGAAACTTTTCTAAATTAGAAGATTTTTTATAAAATTGCCTATTCATTGTTGGTTGCAATTTTTGTTAGGCATATATAGCGCTCTCCTCGGAGGGCGTTTTTTTTTGTTTGGGCGGTTTAACACGCTTTCCGTTTATAGTTGCTTTATTCCAATGGTGGTACTGTAAACCGTGCATGGGCTTCCTTCGTCAGCCGCTGCCGGTTAACATTACCAAACATTGCAATTTCAGCAAGCTATCCACTGCAATCGTTACCGCACGCAATATACCAATTGTAATTCCATATTACCAAAAGAAACTTTTTTAATTTTGTTTGTTTTTAGACTGGTCTCAAATTAATAAATGAAAAAGATAATTATACTAACAGGAGCTGGCATGAGTGCCGAAAGCGGAGTAAGCACTTTTCGTGATAGCAATGGTTTATGGCGCAATCACCGTATTGAAGAAGTTGCTTCACCCATAGCTTGGGAAAATAACCAACAACTGGTACTCGATTTTTATAATCAACGAAGAAAACAATTATTTGAAGTTGAACCCAATGAAGGACACAAATGGCTTCTTAAACTTGAAGCGAAATTTGATGTGCAAATTGTAACACAAAATGTTGATGATTTACACGAAAGAGCTGGCTCAACACATGTATTGCATCTACATGGGGAATTAAAAAAAGTTAGGAGCACCATAGACCCCAACCTTATTTATACTCTCGACAATTGGGAATTAAAAAAAGGAGACAATTGCAAATTAGGCTCTCAATTACGTCCGCACATTGTTTGGTTTGGCGAAAGTGTGCCAATGATTGAGAAAGCAATGTCAATAGTTTCAAATGCCGATATACTTATTGTAATAGGAACTTCAATGGTTGTGTACCCGGCCGCAAGTTTGATTAACTTTGTTGGTGATAATATTCCAAAATACTATATCGATCCGGCAGCATTTCAGGTTCAAGGCATCTCAAATCTTAATATAATTTCTGAAAAAGCCGGAACAGGAGTCCCAAAACTTGTTAAACAACTATTGCTTCAAGGCTAATAATTGTGTTTTATTAAGATTTACTTAAGATAAAAAAATTGTAAATTTGCCAGCAAATAGCTAATTATGATTAAAAATAAAACAATTACAATTTTTACATTTATCTTTTTAAGTTTGATTGTATTTTCATGTAAAAAGGATTCAAATCAACCAGAAGTAGAGCACAATCTTATTGAGGCATATGTATCTGAAAATCAACTTGACGGACAGTTCACCTCAAGTGGTCTGTACTACGTTATTATACAACCAGGAACAACTGATCATCCCACAATTAATTCTTCAGTTAATTGTTCGTACAAAGGTTATACTTTAGATAATGTTGTATTTGACGAAGGTAATTCAATAACATTTGGACTTTACCAAGTTATTGCAGGATGGCAGGAAGGAATACAATTAATAGGAAAAGGTGGAAAAATTAAACTTATAATACCTTCAGATTTAGCATATGGTTCAGCTGGATCAGGAAGCATAGGTCCAAATGAGGTACTTGTGTTTGATGTAACGCTAAATGATTTTTAAATTTGAAGTAAATGATTAATATTTTAGTATATCTAGTGGCTCTAAGAAAACTACATATTTTTTAAATGGCTTTAAGAAGGCGACAAGAACAAGGCTTGCGAAGCATTTAGAACCCAGGAGCCCAGACAGTATCGTCGGGATGACTGGTTCTAAATGCAAGCGTAACGCAGTTATTGGCGTTTTCTTAGAGCCACTATCTAACATTATATTAAATTTCAATTATTTATGACATCACAACATGCATTTATTTTAGAAAAAGCACGCAAATATTGTGCATATCAAGAACGCTGTATTTTTGATGTTAAGAATAAATTGATTAGTTGGAAGATGGATGAGGCAACTATTTCTGATATAATTCTTCAACTTAAAAAGGAAGATTTTATTAATGAAGAAAGGTATACACTTGCTTTTACCACCGGTAAATTACGAAACAATCGCTGGGGAAGAAATAAAATTAGTTATGCACTTCATCAAAAACAAATACCTGATTTAACTATTCAAATCGCTCTTAATTCTTTAGATGATGAGGAATATATTGACACCTTAAAAACTGTACTATCATCCAAAAAAATTAACGATGATAACGAGTTTAGACGTAACAACAAATTAGTTAAATATGCCCAGCAAAAGGGCTTTCAGCCTGAGCTAACTTGGAAAATTATTAAGGGTGAATTGTGATTTAAGTTTAATAATTGACTTAACACTAGTACCCTTTGCGCCTTAGTGCGGTAAAAAACAGAAACAATAGAAAACAACAAAATATGTTTACAACAGAAGGAGTAAAAAAAATCAAACAGAGGCTCGAAGCTTTAAGGGGGTATCTTTGACGTTGACCAGAAAAAAATGGAAATTGAGGAAGAAGAAGAAAAAACTCAATCACCAAACTTTTGGGACAATCCCAAAATAGCAGAGCAGCATCTAAAAAAAATCAAAGAAAAGAAACGTTGGGTTATATCTTATAATAAAGCTAATGAATCAATAGAAGACTTATTAGTTCTCGAAGAATTTTTTGAGTTGGAAGAAGCTACCCGCGAGGAACTTGATACACAATTCCATATTACAGAAAATGTTATTGCCGATTTAGAATTCCTACAAATGCTTAGTAACAAAGAAGATGCATTTGATGCCATATTAAAGATTAACCCCGGAGCCGGTGGTACCGAAAGTCAAGATTGGGCTGAAATGCTTATGCGAATGTATATCCGATATGGAGAACGGAATAATTTTAAAATAAAAGAACTTGATTATCAAGCTGGAGACGGTGCTGGTATTAAAACAGTAACCTTGCAATTTACTGGAGAATTTGCATTTGGATACTTAAAAAGTGAAAATGGTGTACACCGATTAGTACGTTTATCACCTTTCGACTCGGCAAACCGAAGGCACACATCATTTGCTTCAGTTTATGTTTATCCTGTTGTTGATGATTCAATTGAAATTACTGTAAATCCGGGAGAGATTAGTTGGGACACATTTAGGTCGGGAGGTCCTGGAGGACAGAATGTAAATAAAGTTGAAACTGCCGTACGGTTACATCATAATCCATCAGGACTTGTGATTGAATGTCAAGAAACTCGTTCGCAATTGCAAAATCGCGAAAAAGCTATGCAGATGCTACGGTCACAACTCTATGAAATAGAACTTCGTAAAAAACAAGATGCAATAGCGCAAATTGAAGGAAATAAAAAGAAAATTGAATGGGGCTCTCAAATACGATCCTACGTTATGCACCCATATAAACTAGTAAAAGATGTTCGCACAAACTACGAAACATCAAATGTTCAAAATGTAATGGATGGCGATTTGGATGGTTTTATTAAAGCATATTTGTTAGAATTTAGTGGTAATAGTTAGGTTAATACCAAACACACATTACAAAAAAAGCCATCTGAAAATTCAAATGGCTTTTTTTGTTTCATGGATAATTCAATTATATATCTTTACCATCAATAGCCCACTTTAAATAAATAGAACCCCAGGTAAATCCACCACCAAAAGCTGCCAAAACAAGAACATCTCCTTTTTTAAGTTTTGGTGCCCATTCATATAAACACATTGGTATAGTCCCATTTGTTGTATTGCCATAACGTTCGATATTTATCATAACCTTTTCTTTGGCAAGACCCATACGTCGCGCTGTTGCATTAATAATACGCATATTAGCCTGGTGTGGAACCAAGTATGCAATATCATCAGATGTAAGATTATTAGCTTCCATTATTTCAACCGCAACATCTGCCATCTTGGTAACAGCAAATTTAAATACAGGTTGTCCTTCTTGATAAATATAATGTTCGCGAGCATCAATAGTTTCGTGTGAAGCAGGCTTTTCTGATCCTCCAGCTTTTTGATGTAGATGCGCTCTACCCATACCATCACTATAAAGTTTTGAGTCCATAATTCCAAGGTCTTCGGTGGTTGGCTCTAATAATACAGCACCACCAGCATCCCCAAAAAGTATACAGGTTGTACGATCAGTATAATCAACAATCGACGACATCTTATCCGCACCAATAACTACAACCTTTTTATACTCACCTGACTCAATGTATCTTCGTCCAGCATCAAGAGCATAAATAAATCCAGAACAAGCAGCATTTAAATCATAGCTAAATGCATTCTTTATTCCAACTTTATCACAAATAATTGTAGCTGTTGCAGGAAATTGCATATCAGGTGTTACTGTTGCACAAATAACTAAATCAACCTCATCGGGTGAAGTGTTGGTTTTTTTTAATAAGCCTTCAACCGCATGTACACCAATAACCGACGTTCCTTGGTTTTCTCCCTTAAGAATATGTCGTTCTTTTACACCAGTACGAGACATAATCCATTCGTCCGAAGTATCTACTATTGTTTCAAGTTCTTTATTTGTAAGAATGTATTCAGGAACCCATGCATGTATTCCGGTAATTGCTGCATTAATTTTTGACATAATTAGTTTTTTTCAAATTACTGACGGACAAAAGTACTAAATTTAAGTTGCTTCAAATTGTGAATCAACTAACAAATAATCAAAACATAACAAAAACTCCTGAATACATTTAATACTCAGAAGTTAGTATTTTATTAATATATCAAGTTATACTAATAGCTTAGGTTAAGATGATTGACTAATATGCCAACTACTCAGCCTTTGCACCTTCAACTACCATTTTACCTTTGTAATACATATCGCCATCAACATAATATGCACGGTGGTAAACATGAATAGTGCCTGTTGTAGGACATGTTGCCAATTGAGGAGCTTCTGCTTTATAATGAGTCCTTCTTTTATCTCTTCTAGTTTTAGAAATTTTTCTTTTTGGATGTGCCATTTTTTATTTATTTATTTGATAAATTTTAATCTAGTTTTATATTTTTTAAAGCATCCCAACGAGAATCCTTTTGTTGTTCTGAATGAATATTAATACGATCAATCATTTCTTGGTTACAAGTACTATTACCAAACTCATCATCTGGATGTACTTTTTTATACGGCAACATTAAATTAATATATTCATATATGTACTGACTAAGATCAATGTTAGAATCATTATTAGGAATGGTAATAATTTCATCCGAAATTTCAGCAAACTCATTTCCATAATTAATAATTAACCTAAAATCATCTTCAACATTTAAGTTAAATTTATCCAAACAACGATCACACTTTAGTTCTAAAAAGCCCTTAAAATGAAATTTTAAATCCATTAAATTTGATTCCTTTACCATATCAATAGTAAGGTTTAGCAGCCCCTTATTAGTATCAAAGTAATCATACTTACTAAAGAACGAATTGTCAATTTTATACGCAAATTGGTGACTACCTAAACTAAGTCCTTTTACAGGTATTATATATTCTTCGTTTTTCTTCACCCCACACAAAATTCGGGCGGCAAAATTACATCTAATTATTATTATTTACAAGCATTTTATACATAATGATTTAAGAGTAAGAATTATAGAAATTATAAGATTATTGTTAATTTATTAACAATATTTACTTTTTATTCAATAAATATTACACAAATAATTTTATGTAGCTTTGTAAGCTATTTATTATCAAGTTTTTACAATGCTATTTAGAGTATAAAAAAATTACTTTTTTTATTAATAGATTTAAAATATTCTATATAAATTTGCGCTTTTAATAAACAAAAACTTAATCCAATGATGTTTCTTAACAAAATAATTGCAGGTATCTTACCACTTATGCCTCAAAGCCTAGTTTGGATATTCTCAAAAAGATATATTGCAGGGCAAAATCTTGATGAAGCCATTACTACAGCTAAAAAATTGAATACTGAGGGTAATATGGTTACCATCGATTTGCTTGGTGAGTTTATTACAAAAATGACAGAGGCCACAAAAAACAAGGAAGAATACATAGAGATAATTGAGAGGTCTGAAAAAGAGGGCATTAAAGGTAATTACTCATTAAAGCCAACAATGTTTGGCTTGCTTATCGATATGGAAGCTTGTTATATCATAATAAGAGAAATAGTAGTTAAGGCTGTTGAATACAATAATTTTGTTCGTATCGATATGGAAGATTCCCAATGTGTTGATATGGAAATTGAAATATTTAGAAGATTGAAAAAAGATTTTCCAAAAAATGTAGGACTTGTTCTTCAATCTTATATGCGTCGTACGATGAGTGATATCGATAATATGATGGATTTAAGTACTGATGAAATACCTGTAAACTATCGTTTATGTAAAGGAATTTATGTTGAACCCGAAAACATTGCTTATAAAAAATATGAAGAAGTAAATGAGCATTATTTAAAAGATTTGGAATTTATGTTTAAAAACGGAGTTTATCCAGCTATAGCAACTCACGACGAAAAGTTAGTTAATGGTGCATACAAACTAATTGAAAAGTACAAAGTTCCAAATGATAAATTTGAATTTCAAATGTTGTATGGTGTAACTCCTTCATTACGAAAATCGATACTTAAAAAAGGATTTAGAATGCGTATTTACGTACCATTTGGTAAAGACTGGTTTGCTTATTCAACCCGCCGATTAAAAGAAAATCCAAAAATGGCACAAGAAATTATTAAGGCGCTGTTTGTTAGAGGATAAATATTATCCTAAATTACCACCAAAAATATAAAGGAATAGGCAAATCTACTTTCAGTAATTTCTACGATAAAACTGTATACAATGCTTTATCAAATATAATAACTGCATCATTAATTTGTGATTCTGTAACAACTAATGGTGGAATCCAGCGCATTACATTTTTATAAGTGCCACAACTCAATAATAGCATATTTCTTTTTAGGCATTCCTGTAATACTTTTCCACAAGTGTCACCATCAGGTTTGCCATCTGCATCAGTAAATTCAACGGCAATCATAAGCCCCAGCCCTCTAACATCCCCCATTACAGGATAAGTAGTTTGTAAGTTTTTTAACATGCTCATCAACTGTTCACCCCTTTGAGTGCAATTCTCCAATAGGTTATCCTCAAATATGGTATCAATAGTTGCACAAGCAGCAACAATTGGGATTGTAGAGCCACCGCCATAAGTACCTCCATGTGTACCCGGAGTCCATTTTTCCATTAACTCTTTGGAAGAAGCAATTGCTGATATTGGCAAACCACTACCAAGTCCTTTAGCCATAATTAATATATCAGGAATTACATTTGTGTGCTCAAAACAAAACAGTTTACCGGTACGCCCAAAGCCACTTTGAATTTCATCCATAATTAATAAAATTCCATGTTCGTCACACAACTCTCTCAAATGCTGTAAATATGCTTTAGGAACTGGAATATATCCACCTTCGCCAATAACAGGTTCAATAATTATTGCGGCAGTTTCATCTGGAGATGTTTGCCCTTGCAATACCAAATCTAATTGTTTAATGCAAAAATCAACTGTAGTTTTTTCGTCCCATCCATAAAAATAAGCATATGGAGTAGGGGTAATAAAAACACCAGATGTGAAGGGTGAATATTTATGCCTATACACTGTTTTTGAAGTAGTCATACCCATAGTTAAATGTGTTCGCCCATGAAACGACCCTTGCATAACAATAATATTATGTCTTCCAGTAGCATGCTTAGCTAACTTTATACTAGCTTCAACTGCTTCGGCTCCACTGTTCGAAAGAAAAAATCTATTTAATTTCTTGGGTGTTACGCTATCTAATTTTTCAACCAATTCTATTGCAACCTCTGGTATAACACAATTCATTTGACCAAAAAGCAGTTCGGTAGATTGTTCTTGAATACGTTTTACAATTTTCGGATTGCAATGACCAGTGTTAACAACACCAATTCCCGAAGTGAAATCCATATATTCATTATTATCTTTATCGTATAAATATATACCTCTTCCTTTAACTACTTCCACATCTGTTAAGTGTGTCCAAACGGATGATAATAATTCGCTTCCTTTTTTTACAAATTCCATAATTACGATAGGTTAAATTTTTGTTAAATAATAATGTGCAATATAGAAATAATATCAGTATTTACGCATTACAAGAATTTCATCTTACATATATCTAATAATGTAACTATATTGCAGCACATTTTTAAATCTATACATTTTAAAATTATCCATATGAAAAAAAATAAACTTTTTATTTTACTACTATTACTTGGTGTTTTTGGATTTGGTATTAACTGGGCTATAAGTAGCGGTAACCGCTCTGATAGAGAAACCAGAAACAAAGTTAACACTAAGATTGACAACTCTCATTATTGGGTTGAAATGGCTGAGCTAGGGTATGTAGAATTTAATCCAGATGTGAAAGCCGAACAGGGCATTTTTACCGGAAGTAAAATTAAATCTTTCACAGTTGTAACTGAAGATTCTCCAGATGTGCCAGTAACCGAGGTTAATTCAACTCAAAGTGAAAACTCCGTTTTTGTCGACCCATCTAATCCAAGCGTAATACTAAACTCTAATAACTCAACTCCTAATCCGGTTGCTGGCATTTATGGTGCCAACGACTTGTATTCACTTGATACAGGCGAAACTTGGGATGGTGAGGTTGAAGGAGCTGGAGGTGATAATTCTGGTGACCCTACCACTTCAATTGGTCTTAATGGCAGATGGTATATTAATTTTATTGATAACCCAGGAGGAATGGGGATTTCATATAGTGATGATCAAGGTGCATCATGGACTCCAAGTTCAGTTGCCCCAAATCCTGGACAATTGGCTGACAAAAACCACATGTGGATTGACAATAGCCTATCCAGTGCATATGAAGGTAATGTATATATAGCATGGACAAATTTTGGCGGTTCCAACGATACTGAAATTGCAATTAGTTATTCTGATGATGATGGCGTTTCTTGGAATACAAATCATAATATTAGTGCTGCTGTTAATGCAGGAAGTCATAATCAAGGCGTAAATATTGGAACAGGTCCTGATGGTGAAGTTTATGCTATTTGGGCAATTTATGATGGATGGCCAACTGACGAAACAGCTATTGGTATGGCAAAATCATTTGATGGTGGTGTTACATGGGAGCCAGCCACTAGAGTAGTGGCAAATATTAAAGGTATTAGAAATACTGGAACAAGTAAAAACATGCGCGTAAATTCATTTCCAGTTTGTGCAGTTGATTGCAGTAATGGTTCTGACAGAGGTGCTATTTATATAACATGGGCAAATGTTGGAACTCCAGGAATAAATACAGGATCAGACATTGACTCATATGTCGTAAAATCAACTGATCAAGGTAATACTTGGACAGAAGCTGTTAAAGTTAATCAGGACGAGGCAGGTTTAGGAAAACAACACTATTTTCCTTGGATTACTTGCGATCCTTCAAATGGTATTCTTAGCGTAATTTTTTATGATGATAGAAATGTAAGTAGTAATCAGGCAGAAACTTATTGTGCTAATTCAGATGATGGTGGTGCTACATGGGAAGACTTCAAAGTTAGCGATGTTTCTTTTACACCAGAACCAATTCCAGGTCTTGCAGCTAGCTATTTTGGTGATTATCTTGGTATAATTGCACAAGATGGTTGGGTATATCCTGTTTGGACAGATAATAGAACAGGAACAGCAATGACATATTGCTCTCCTTATCAAACCAACCCCCTTAATCGACCAAAAGACCTTGTAGGAGTAATTACCTTTGAAACAGGTGATTGTAACTTGACCTGGTCATACGAAGAAGGAGAAAATTTTCTTGGTTTCAAAATATATCGTGATGGTGAGTTTTTATCCGAAGCAACTGACACAACATATTTAGATAATCTTCCTAACTATGGGGTTTATAGCTATCAGGTAACAGCATATTATACTGATGATATGGAATCAAGTGCTACAGGCACAAATGTTCAATGGGGTGATGCACATATAAGTGTTAATCCACTTGAATTATCAGAACATCTATTAGTTGATTCAACTTCAACAAAACAAATTACTGTAATTAATACTGGTCAACTTGACCTAATATATAATATCACACCTCTTGTGATTACTAGTAAAGATATGCTTGAGTATTGTGATGCCAGTGGAGGAGGTGATGAATACATTTCAAAGGTAGAAGTTGGTGATATTTCAAATTCTTCAGGAAGTGAAGATTATGTTGATTATACGAATTTTTCAACCACAATGGAAGTTGGCGAATCTTACAATATAACTATCGAAAATGGTAATCCTTATAGTGCCGATCAATGTGGTGTATGGATTGACTGGGATCAAAATGGTGAATTTGATGATGGCATGGTAAGTTTTGCCACCGGTATGGGACCTTATGTGGGTACTATTACTCCTCCAGAAGGAGCAGCACCTGGTGAGACACGTATGCGTGTTCGTATTATTTGGACAGGTGAATTATTGCCTTGCGGTACAACAACGTATGGTGAGGTTGAAGATTACACTATCAATGTACAAAGTTGGCTTAGCATTAATCCAAAATCAGGAGTTGTACTAGCAGGCGATACAAATATTATTGATGTATCTTTTGATTCGCATAATATGGATCCAGGGTACTATACTGCTATTGCATCATTTGCATCAAACGATCCAGACACTAGCACCGTTGTAGTTGATATTAGTCTGCTAATAAGCAACATAATGATTGAGGCAAGTTCAAGTAACGAAAGTGTTTGTGTTGGTAGCGAAGCTGCTATTTTAACTGAAGTTTTTGGAAACGCTGATACATTAATTTATTCATGGACTTCCAATCCTGAAGGTTTTATTTCAGATTCATCAGTAGCAATGGTTTACCCCGAAGTTCCAACATGGTATTTTATATCAGTAAGTGATACCTCAGGTAATAGTGCAGCGGATTCATTGTTTATGAATGTTTATGATTTACCAGTAGTATCATTGGGTGCTGACACAAATATTTGTAGTAATATCCAATGGCCATTAAATGCCGGTAATGCTGGATCATCTTATCTATGGTCAACTGGAGCAGAAACACAGACTATAATAACCGATACAACAGGTTTTGGCTTTGGTATTCAGCAATTTTACGTTGATGTTACCAACGAAAATGGATGTTTGAGTTCAGATACAATAAATCTTGATTTTAAAGATTGTACTGGTATTAACGAACTTGCTGATAATGTTAAAATTAAGGTTTTCCCTAATCCATCAAATGGAGTTTTCAATCTAGTTTTCAATACTAGTGGAAATACTGAAGTTCAGGTAATAATTGTAAGTAATACAGGAAGCGTTGTTTATGAAAACAGTAGTTTAGCCTTATTTGATGGAGCTAGCTTAAAAATAGATATTAGCAATAATTCATCCGGAATTTACCAATTAATCGTTAAAGGTGATTCAGGCCTGATTAGTCAAAAATTAATTATAAAATAAGGATAAGTAATTTCCTTATTTTTATTCTAACCACAAAGGAGTTAATGTTTAATTGCATAACCCTTTGTGGTTTTTTATTGTTTCAATATTTAAGTAAATTAATATAGTATGGCAATTTTTGTCGTGATTAAAATCCTGAGCTAGTTTCCCTTTATTCTAAATATAAAAGTAAAGGCGTTGTAATTGTTGGAGTATTTCTTGATATCGATAAAAATAACTGGCTACTTACTATTTTCACTTTTTCTCGCAATTAAACCTACTTCAATTATTCCAGGAGTTTCTACTTTATGCATTTTATTCTCAATTTGTATTTTACAAATACCACTTTTATTAAAAAGCATTTCTTTACGGATGGGGAACTCAATATCCCATAGATCACCCATGCCATCACCTTTCCACTTTAGATCCGTATTTTTTAATCTGAAACGATACTCACGTGAGCGTATTTCTCCATCAGGAGTATTAATGGTAATATCAACATCAATGTAACTATATGGAAAGTCAGTATGATGACGCAAAGCTAAATAAAAGTCGAGAGGCTCTTGTTTTTCTACTGGAAATTCAAATTCAAGAATATCAAATCTATTCCAACTAATATCATCAAATTTTTTATACTCTTTAAAAGTAGTATTGTTAGTACAACTTGCTAGTAGTAAAATGATTATCAACGAAGGTAATACTTTATACATTTGTTTACTTTTTTGATTACAAAGATAGTACAATGTTTAATTATATTTGCATAATTGAAATTTAGGTTAATCAAACAGTATAAGATAGACTACAAAGTACTTTGTAATATAAAGTATGATAAAAACACTAAGGTATTGCTAAGAAATAAGTTGACTAAAGCAAGCGAAGTTATTTTTTAACAATGCCTAAGTATCTATCTTGAAAAGATGCAGATATAAAAATATAATTAACTAGTTTACAATAATGAGCAAAAAAGCAAAACAGAAATACTATGCTGTTTGGAGAGGAATCCGTCCAGGCATCTACCAAAGTTGGGATGAATGTAAGCAACAAGTTCAGGGATATGATGGTGCTCAATACAAATCATTTACCAATAAAGAAGAAGCACAGCGAGCCTTACAAAAATCGTATTGGGAAATTACCCAGCTAAAAGGTAAAAAAAACTTGCAAGAGTTAACCACTAAAGACAGGCCAATATTAAATAGTATTTCGGTGGATGCGGCCTGTTCAGGAAATCCAGGTACATTGGAATTTAGAGGTGTATTTACAGATACTGAGACCGAACTATTCAGGCGAGGACCTTATCAAATGGGAACAGTAAATATTGGTGAATTTTTAGCAATAATACTTGCCCTTGCATGGCTTAAAAAACATAAGTTAAGTTACCCTATTTACTCCGACTCGATGACAGCAATGGCATGGGTTAGAAATAAACGTGTTAATACAAAGCTTGAGCGAACTTCAGTAAATGTAGAAATATTTAAAGCTCTTGACAATGGAGTTGCATGGCTAAAGGCAAACCCAGTAAATGTAAGAATACTAAAATGGCCAACAAAATTATGGGGTGAAATTCCTGCTGATTATGGTAGAAAATAACTTTGTCTATTGTAGTCAACTTATTTATTGGTCTCAAAAGTAGTTAAAAATAGCCATTGTAGAATATGGATTGCTTACAAAAACATAATTGGAATAAAACAACTAATAGTGTAAAGCTCGCTCGGCCGCCCAAATAATTATAACTTATTAAATAATATAAAACAAAAATAGCATTACTCCTGTGCCAACTAAAAAGCCTAAATAAACTTGTAATGGTGTATGTGCGTTTAACTTTAAACGTGCGGTGGCGATGGTTCCAATTACAAAAATAATAAGGAATAAAATTGATGATAAATTGTAATGAAAGCTAATTGCAAAGCCTAAAAACGTACCGAATAAACCTCCCCAAGCTATCATGTGCAGACTGATTTTTGTAATATAATTTATTATTAATGTTATGAGGACGAGCATTGTGGATCCAACCATAAATAGCGACATTAGTCCGGTTACTGCCGATTGTTTAAGTAAATAGTAGGTTCCATAAAATGCGACTGCTATTATCAGCATTGGGAGTACACGCTCTTGTTGCGAATACATTTCTAAGCTATTAATTTTACCAAATTTTAATAATATGAAAATTATTATTGATGGTAGTACAAACGTGGTAATGAAAACAAAAACTACAATTATAAAGCGGAAATCTTCGGGCAGAGCTAAAATTGAGTGGGTTTGGAGGTTTACTAATAATAGTAACGCATATGTTGGTACTAGTAGTGGATGAAATATTGCAGAGATTATTTTTGCTAAAGTAGTACTCATTGTTAGTGTGATTATCAGGTTATCATTGTTATCAGGTTGTCGTTGTTGTCAGACTGTTGTAAGTATTACCATATTGAAATAGTAGAGGTGCTGTGTCGCATCAATCTGACAACCTGATAATCCGCAACAGTTATAGTTCTTTTCGTAAACGTGCAACCGGTATTTTGAGTTGTTCTCTATATTTTGCAATGGTTCGTCGTGCTATTGGGTAACCTTTTTCTTTTAATTTAACGGTTAGATATTCATCAGTAAAGGGCTTTTCTTTACTTTCGTTATCAATAATTTCTTGTAATATTGTTTTAATCTCACGAGTTGATACGGTTTCGCCATCATCCTTTTGCATTGACTCGCTAAAAAAGCTTTTGATTAACAAAGTTCCAAATGGTGTTTGAACATATTTACTGTTGGCTACACGCGAAATGGTTGAGACATCAACATCCACAATATCAGCAATATCTTTAAGTATCATCGGCTTTAACTTAGTATCATCACCAGTTAGTAAATATTCGTACTGGTAGTCCATTATTGCTTTCATGGTGGAGTACAGCGTATTTTGACGCTGCTGTATTGCATCAATAAACCAACGTGCTGAGTCAACTTTTTGTTTTATAAAAGAAAAAGCTTCGCGTTGTTTTTTGCTCTTTTTCTGTTTGCTAACAGAATTCATCATATTTGAAAAAGAGTTGCTAACTTTTAGATCTTGGCTATTCCATGAATTAAGTGATAATTCAAGTTTATCACCGTTATTTGATATTGTAAAGTCGGGAATTATATAATGATTTGATTTTGTAGTTTCGCTCAATGAGTTACCTGGCTTTGGATTTAGTTTGAGTATTTCATCCATTGCCTCTTTTAGCTGAACCTCATTAATCTCAGCACGTTTCATTATCTTTTGATAATGTTTTTTGGTAAAGTCGTTAAAATATCGGCTTATTATTTTTATTGCAAGTACTAATTTATCTGAAGGGTTTGTTTTCAGATTATGATTGAGCTGAATCAGCAAACAATCTTTAAGATCTGTTGCTCCTACTCCTGAAGGGTCAAATTCTTGAATAATACTAAGTACTTTTGTGACAACATCTTTATTAACATCAATATTTTGTGTAAATGCTAAGTCGTCAACAATGGCATCTACTGATCGTTGCAAATATCCAGAGTCATCGATATTGCCAATAATGTAAGTACCAATTTGCGTTTCTATATCAGTAAGGTTACGCATGCTTAGTTGATTCTGAAGATTCTCATGAAAACTAATGCCTGAAACAAATGGAATTTCCCTTCGATCTTCATCAGAAGTGTAATTATTGGTCTTTAGCTTATATGACGGAACATCATCTTCATTAATGTAGTCGTTAAAGTCGAATTCATCATCTTTACTTTTGAAGTCATCCAACTCAGTATCAGTTGTAGTATCCTGCTCTTGTGTTTCATTATCATCTTCAAATACTTCTTCAGTATTATCATTCTGCTCTTGTGTTTCATTATCAACTTCAAGTGCAGGGTTATCTTCAATTTCTTGTTTGATGCGCTGTTCCATGCCAACAGTTGGTATCTGCAATAACTTCATCAACAGTATTTGCTGTGGCGATAATTTTTGAAGTAACTTTTGCTGTAATCGTTGGCTAAGCATTTGTTATTGTTAAATTTTCAGAGAAACAAATGTAACAACATTTTTATTATGGCACACTTTTAGTGAATCATTTTTTAATAAAGTTATTGTTTCTCGCAATGGTTTTAAGACGCAAAGTGTTGTTTGCTTGTGTAAAAATGCGAAACGGATACACCTTATAAATATTTGATTACGAGAATGATATAATACTTTGTTAAAGTAAGCTTTTTGTCTTTCTGAACGTAGTGAAGAATCTCATATTGTTGTATCATTTAATGATATTAGATTCTTCGCTATGCTGCTAATGACAACTTGTGTGAATGTATTGTATATGAGATGTATATAAATATATCTTGAATAACAGGTAATAGAGAAATAATTCAAAAAATCTATCATCGGATTTAACAGATTTAGCAGATTATATTTTTCGCTTTGCGAAAAATCAAAATCCGTTTAATCCGCTAAATCCGATGATGAAAATATTTTTTATTTTGAGTAGTTTCTTTGTCATATTGCTTCTTGGACTCCTTTTATTGGGGTCTGTTTAGTTACTCAGAATGACAAATCATTTCTCCTTTTTAGACAGACTGGTAGGGGCTCACAAAGTTATAGATAGTACGCTGATTAATAATAAATTATCAGCTAAAATTCTAAATTCATGGGTGTCCGTGGAAAAGGAATTACGTCGCGTATATTACCCATGCCTGTGATAAATAGAATAAGTCTTTCAAAACCTAATCCAAATCCGGCATGTGGTACTGTTCCAAATTTTCTGGTTTCTAAATACCACCACATCGATTCTTCGGGAATATCCATTTCCTTCATGCGAGTGTATAACTTATTGTAGTTTTCTTCGCGCTGTGAACCACCAATAATCTCACCAATTTGTGGAAAAAGTATATCCATTGCTCTTACAGTTTTTCCATCATCATTTTGCTTCATGTAAAAAGCTTTTATGGATTTAGGATAATCGGTAAGAATAACTGGTTTCTTAAAATGCTTTTCAACAAGATAACGTTCGTGTTCTGATTGCAGGTCGGCTCCCCAACCTTCAATTATAAACTGAAACTTTTTCTTTTTATTTGGTTTTGAATTTCTTAGTATATCAATTGCTTCGGTATATGTAAGTCGTACAAAAGGTTCTTCAAGTACAAATCT
>Ga0164318_10001129_pt1 | contig 23080 bp, 22 predicted proteins | sample GuaBasSedimGuay9_FD_113734 | JGI IMG/M metagenome (GOLD analysis project Ga0164318, IMG submission 113734) | Subseafloor sediment microbial communities from Guaymas Basin, Gulf of California, Mexico - Guay9, Core 4571-4, 0-3 cm | ecosystem: Environmental > Aquatic > Marine > Hydrothermal vents... | reverse complement strand
CTCCCTGCGGTCGAGTGCAAGTGAAAGTGCGAGTGCGCGAAAGAAGGGGATTGGCCATGACCCGCTTCTGAACCTTAGTTCTATCTTTTCTGAACGTTGTGCCTTTGTGTTGAATTCTTCTCCCTCTCCCCCTCCGCTCCTCCCCCTCTGCGCCCTCTGCGGCCTCTGCGGTGAGTCTCCCTTCTCCTCTTAATCCATGATTTACATGCGTTCTGAAATTGTTAGAGATGAACTCTCAGAGTTGCCAAGCAAGCAGCTATCATGACGAATAGTAAAATAGATTTTCTCGGAATTTGCCACAGCTATTTCACAATATTTGTCGAGAATAGCCAAATTACTCTATATCACAAGCAATTGCCTGTTTCAAAACACTCCATGGCCCCAATCTCCTGCTTATGGGATTTCCCGGCATCCTGCATCAAACAATCATGCCGTCAACTTTTTCATGAGAAATTTATGATAAGATGGCAAAGGATGATGCGCATATCTGCAGGAGGCCCAATGTACCCGATTCTGAGCCGGTTTTCATCACCGGGTGAGTTGAAGAATATGACAGAAAATGAAGTGGAACAGCTCGCTAAGGAGATTCGCTCCTTCATCATTGAAACCGTTTCCCACACTGGAGGGCATCTGGCATCAAGTCTCGGTGTCGTGGAGATAACACTGGCACTCCACACCGTCTTTGACTTTTCAAAGGATCGGATCATCTGGGACGTCGGACACCAGGCCTATGCCCACAAAATTCTCACCGGTCGAATGAAAGATTTTCATACCCTCCGCCAATCAGGCGGTATCAGCGGCTTCCCGAAAATCAGCGAAAGTCCTTATGACCACTTCAACACCGGCCACTCATCTACCTCCATTTCAGCGGCACTGGGAATGTCCGTATCAAGGGATCTTGCCGGACAGGACCATGACGTCATTGCCTTTATCGGAGATGGTTCCCTGACAGCCGGCCTCGCATTTGAGGGGATGAATCAGGCCGGCCATCTGAAGAAAAAGATGATTGTCATACTTAATGATAACGAAATGTCGATTTCCCACAATGTGGGTGCGCTCAGTGGCTACCTGAACCAGATCCTCTCCGGGAAACTTTATAACCGGATGAGGGGTCACGTAGAAGTCGTTCTGAAAAGCGTTCCCGGTATCGGAAATTCCTTTATCAAGCTGGCAAAAAGCATGGAAGACACATTGAAGCGCCTGTTTGTTCCGGGAATGCTGTTCGAGGAGCTGGGATTCCATTATGCCGGGCCAGTGGATGGCCATGATTACAGCAAACTCGTGGCCGCCCTTCAAAAAGCCCGAAAAATTGACGGGCCGGTGCTCATCCACGTCAAGACTGTTAAAGGGAAAGGCTACAAATATGCCGAAAAATCCCCCGACAAATGGCATGGTGCCTCCCCCTTCGAGATTTCAACCGGACGCAACCTGGGCAAACCTAAAAAAACACCATCTTACACCGCCGTGTTCGGAGAAACCATGGTCAGGATGGCAAAAGACAATCCCAAAATAACAGCCATTACAGCCGCCATGCCGTCCGGTACCGGACTGGAAGATTTTGGGAAGGAGTATCCAGATCGCTTTTTTGATGTAGGAATTGCAGAACAGCACGCAGTCACTTTTGCCTCCGGAATGGCTATTTCCGGCAAAAAACCCTTTGTCGCCATTTACTCCACCTTCCTCCAGCGGGCCTATGATCAAGTCATCCATGACACTTGCCTCATGAACCTTCCAGTGGTCTTCTGCCTGGACCGGGCCGGGGTTGTGGGAGCTGACGGAGAGACCCACCATGGCCTTTACGACCTGAGTTTTCTCCGGCCCATACCCAACCTTATCATCATGGCACCGGCTGATGAGAACGCCCTTCGGCACATGCTCTTTACCGCTTCCAGGCTCTCTATGCCCGCTGCGCTTCGCTATCCACGTGGAAATGGAGAGGGATTTGTGCCGGACGATAAACTGGAAGAAATCCCCATTGGTAAGAGCCGGACTTTGCGGGAAGGAGAAGATGCTGTGGTTTTCGCCGTGGGCCCCATGGCGTGGAAAGCAGTCCGGGTCGCAAACCGCCTTGCATCGGAAGGAATCTCTGTCAAAGTTGTTGATGCCCGTTTTGTCAAACCCCTTGACGAAACTGCAATTTTGAACGCAGCGAAAAATTGCGGCATCCTGATCACCTGTGAGGAAAATGTACTGGCCGGTGGATTCGGTTCAGCTGTACTGGAGCTTCTGGAATTGAACAGCATGGTGGCGCCAGTTCTGCGCATCGGTATTCCAGATGCCATTGTCCACCACGGAACGCCGACAGAACTTCTCGACGAACTCCGCCTCACCGAGGCTCACCTCTTCTACCGCATTCGCGATTTTATTGCAGAGAATCGTACGATCAAAATAAGGAAGAAAAAACACGGAAATTGATTGTGTGTCTTCTTAGCGGGAGGAATGGGAAAGAGAAAGAAACGGGGGAAATTTTATGAAGGATTCTTTGATGGGTAGTGTTGGTAAGCCAAGTTAGGTGTTTTTTTGTGATAGGCAATCTTTAATGGCTTCCCCCGTGTATTCTTTCTACACAAATATACATGCAAGGTCCATGCCAAGATAGAAATCTAATAGTTAGACAGTTTTCACCCCGATAGTGTCAAGATTTCGGGGGCAGTTGCCCATTAGTTGTCACAATACTGACGAAACCCTTAAATTTGCCCCCAATATGTCCTCCAATGAGGACACGGGGGCAACACCGGGCTGATCAACCCCCAAAGCCCAACCGAACCGGATCCGTTTTGAGGGCGTCGATGACATTTTGTATATGTTCTCCCAGTTCAACCCCTAATTCCTCGGCGCCCCTGCGGATTTCATCTCGGTTTACCTGTCTCGCAAATGCCTTATCTTTCAGTTTCTTCCTCACAGATTTTACCGGAACATCCCCCAACAGCCGAGATGGACGGACATAGGCTACCGCCATCACGAACCCGGACAATTCATCTACGGCATACAGCGTTTTGGCAAGCAAGGTCATCCGGGGAATTCCTGTATAATCCGCATGTCCACCGATTGCCTCAATCATTTCATCGGGGAATCCCTTGTCCCTCAGAATTTCCATCCCTTTCAAGGGGTGCTGATCCGGAAAACGCTCATAATCAAAATCATGGAGCAGTCCGGTGATCCGCCAGTATTCTTCATCTTCAGCAAACTTACAGGCATAAAAGCCCATAGCGGCTTCAACAGCGAACAGATGCCGTTTCAGTGAGTCCTTTTTAACGTATTCCTCTACAAGAGCTTCCGCTTGCTTACGCATGCCCCATTCTCCATTCAATCTGCGAGGGTAAATTTTGCAGTAAAATGCCTGAGAAATGGTGGTTCCCAGGTAATTTTCAACCCTTTTGCCCTGTCCCGTTCCCCATAGGTTTCAATTATGGCCTCAATTGCAAAATCGAAATGGCTTTGAGTATACGCCCGCCTCGGGAAAGCAAGGCGAACCAGTTCCATTTCGGCGGGGATTTCCGAACCTGTCTCAGGGTCTTTCTTCCCGAACATCACGCTACCGATTTCCACGCCACGGATACCGCCTTTTCTGTAGAGCTCTCCACAGAGCACCTGCCCGGGGAACTGAGAAGCCGGGATGTGGGGATAAAACGCCTTGGCGTCAATGTAGACCGCATGGCCGCCGGTGGGTCGAATAATGTCAATACCGGCCTCAGTGAGCCGTTCACCCATGTAGGCCGCAGTCCTAAGCCGGTATTTCAGGTAGTCCTCCTGAAGAACCTCTTCCAAACCAACAGCCAGGGCATCCAGATCCCGTCCAGCAAGGCCACCGTAGCTGGGGAATCCCTCTGTGAGAATCAACAGGTTTCGCGAGTTCATTGCCAGCGTATCGTCATTCATGGCAAGAAATCCGCCAATGTTTACCATGGCATCCTTTTTGGCACTCATGGTACAGCCATCGGCATACGAGAACATCTCCCTGGCAATTTCCAATACCTTTTTGTCCCGGTATCCTTTTTCACGAAGCTTGATGAAATAGGCATTTTCCGCAAAACGGCAGGCATCAATGAAGAAAGGGATACCGTATTTATGCAGCAACTTCGAAGTTTCCCGGATGTTCTCCATGGAAACCGGCTGGCCGCCCCCGGAATTGTTCGTGATGGTAATCATGCCGATGGGAACGTTATCATGGTATTTTTCCAGAAAACCCGATAGACGCTTCAGGTCCATGTTCCCCTTGAAGGGATGTTCCAGTGTCGGAATTTTCCCCTCGGGAATCACCAGGTCCACAGCCTCTGCTTTATTGAACTCAATATTGGCCCGAGTTGTATCAAAATGCGTATTGCTGGGAATCATGTCCCCTTCCTTTACGGCAACACTGAACAGAATTCGCTCGGCAGCACGGCCCTGGTGGGTCGGAATGATATGTTTAAACCCTGTAATATTCTGTACCGCTTTTTCAAATCGAAAAAAACTCTTACTTCCCGCATACGCCTCATCCCCTGTCATCATGGCTGCCCACTGGCGGTCACTCATGGCCCCTGTACCGCTATCGGTCAGGAAATCAATGAGGATGTCTTCCGCTTTGATTCGAAACGGGTTATAATCTGCTTTTTCTAAAATTTCAATCCGCTCTTCTTCCGTTGTCTGGCGAATGGATTCCACCATTTTGATCTTGAAGGGTTCGATCATTGTTTTCATTGATTTTTCTCCCGGTCGTGTGATTTCATGCACCGGGCTATTGTAACACAGAGACCCATTGAGTACTGCCCGAATGCCAACCAGGACGTTCCTTTATTTGCCGAAGCAAATCAGAAAAGAAACACAATCCGAAAGGGAATATCAAAGAAATAGCCTCTCCCTGCCGCCTGCTTTCTGTTTAAGCTGCAGCACGCTGCGCCACCCCCTGCTTGACAAAGTGCCGCCCGGGCGCAATAATGGTCGAACCTTTGCTGAATGTAGGAAAGGAATCAAGCAAAATGGCAGGCAGTACTGTGGGCAGGGAAATTGAGCGAAAATTTCTGGTAAAAAGCATGAGCTGGAAAAACGATGCTGCCGGCGTAACATATCGCCAGGGCTACCTGTCCCTTGACCCGGATCGCGCCGTACGGGTACGCATTGCGGGGAACCAGGCGTGGCTTACCATCAAGAGGCATTTCAGAACGCCAACGCAGGGAGTTTGAATACGCGATTCCGATTTCAGATGCCGAAGAAATGTTGAGAGAAATGGCTCTGGGCCTACCGGTTGTCAAAACCCGCTATATTGTCAATTATGGCAACCACACCTTTGAAATTGACTGCTTTGAAGAAGAAAACAGGGGCCTCGTTGTCGCAGAAGTGGAGCTGTCCGCTGAGGATGAAGCAGTTATGCTGCCGCCATGGCTTGGCACAGAAGTGACAGACGATCCGAAATACCTTAACATCAATCTCTCTCAAACTCCCTTTTCCCGCTGGAATGAAAAAAAACCTGAATAAAGATAAACCGAACCGAAGGAGGGAACAATGGCACTGATTCAAAGCCTCACCAAGCTTCTTATTGCAAGGATAGATGAATATCTCGATGCCATCAGTGAGGGCATGATTGTTTTTCAAAAGGGACTGCAGAACTACCTGGATAATAAGACCGATGAGTTTGAGGAGCGAATTGCGCTTGTGGACCAGTATGAATCCAGGGCGGATAAATTACGCAGGGAAATCGAAAATCAATTGTACAGCCATTCTCTGATACCTGAGATGCGGGGAGATGTTCTGGGCCTTCTGGAACACCTGGATGATATTATTGACGTTGCCAAGGAAACATTGACGCAGTTTTCCATCGAAGTGCCGGATATTCCCATGGAATTGACAGAAGATTTTGCCAGCCTGGGAAATTCCAGTGTACAGGCAGGTCAGGAGCTGGTCAGTGCGTCAAGAGCTTTTTTCCGGGAGCTGAGCCGTGTGAAGGATCACATTCACAAGGTCTATTTTTTTGAAAAGGAAACAGACCGCATTGCAACTACACTGAGAATGAAAATTTTCAGGAGAGATATGAAGCTGAGCCGCAAGATGCATCTCAGGGATGTGGCTGTCAACGTGGCAAAAATTTCTGATGAAGCAGAAAATGTAGCAGATCGTTTGTCTATCTACACCATCAAACGGAGCATCTGATCCCGATGTTACTATTCTTTCTTTCATCGGGTCTTTTTCTTGGCTGGTCATTGGGAGCCAATGATGCTGCCAATGTATTTGGAACTGCCGTCGGCTCACGGATGATTAAGTTCAAAACCGCAGCCATTATCTGCGGGGTATTTGTCATTCTCGGTGCGGTAATCGGTGGGAGTGGCACCAGCGAGACCCTCGGGAAACTCGGTTCTGTCAATGAACTGGGGGGGGCCTTCACCGTTGCACTTTCCGCAGCCGTGGCAATCTTTGTAATGGTTAGAATCAAACTACCCGTTTCTACCTCCCAGGCAATCGTCGGAGCAATCATCGGCTGGAACTTTTTTGCCCACCGATCAACAGATATAACCATCCTGACCCAGATTGTTGGAACCTGGGTAATCTGCCCGATTCTGGCAGGGGTAATTGCAGCATTCCTCTACATCATCGTTCGATTCGTGGTAAACCGCAGTTCTCTGCATCTGCTGCGTCAGGACCAATTCACCCGCTACGGATTAATCATTGTCGGTGCCTTTGGTGCCTACTCCCTTGGCGCCAATAACATCGCCAACGTGGTTGGTGTTTTCGTACCGTCTTCGCCCCTCCACTCGTTTGCTTTCCCATTGATCGGAACATTCAGCGGGACCCAGCAACTTTTTCTCCTTGGTGGAATTTCCATCGCGGTGGGAGTCGCTACATATTCAAAGGGTGTTATGGAAACGGTAGGGTCCAACGTCGTAAAGCTGACACCCCTGGCCGCACTCATCGTGGTCATGGCAGAAGCCACCGTTCTTTTCGTGTTTGCATCCAAAGGCCTGAATGCTTTCCTCACTGCGCACGGCCTGCCCCCAGTTCCACTGGTTCCGATTTCCAGCTCTCAGGCCGCCATCGGCGCACTGGTAGGCATCGGACTGGTACGGGGCGGCAAGGGGATCCATTATTCCCTGCTGGGGAAAATAAGCCTCGGCTGGATTGCCACACCGATTCTCGCCAGCATCATCACTTTTTTCGCCCTGTTTTTTATGCAAAATGTATTTAACCAGACCGTCATTGCACCGGACAAGGCTACGGTTGAGATTCAGTTACAGAAGAAAGAACCACTGATAGAAACATCGGCAAAGACAGATCTTCATTCTAAAAAAAAGCTAAATTCGTATATTCGACAGCACCCTGGTTGTACAGCTTTCGAGAAATCATCATCACAAGTCCGCCACATCCTTACAAATTCGATCGACCACCTCATGGACATCAAAGGGTTTGACAAAAAAACCATTCGCTCCGGCTTCCTTTATCTGTTGTAGCATTTTGCCATCAGAAAACCCGGACAACAGATACACCCGCACATCTCGAGTCAAAGGAGAAGCCTTCAACTGACGCAGAACTGACAAACCATCCAGCATCGGCATCGCATAATCCATTAAGATAGCATCCGGAAGAAACCCCATGGCTTTTTTCAACACCTCGGCACCATTCTGAGCCGTGATTGGTTCATACCCTGCCCGTTTAAATGCAGCTGTAAGGATATCAAGAATCAAAGGAGAATCATCACCAATTAAAATTTTCATGAATTTATTATACCGGACACAGAACAGATTTACAAATACAAACCGGGAATCCCATGACAATTGGCCTGCAAAAAAACCCGGAGAGGAATGGTCCTGCCCGGGTTTCGCCTTAAAAGGCCACTTACACTGCCAAACTACAGCTACAACTGATCAATTGTTGCGTGTGCTTTCCTTACCAGTTTCGTGTACTTGAACACGGGATATCCATTGTCCTGGCGGTACATCCTGAATTTTGTCGGGCCCATATTGTATGCGGCCAGAACCAGGTTCATATCTTTGAAACGCGCGGCCAGTCTTTTCAGATATCGGATTCCCAAAGTCACATTCAACTCAGGGTTATAGAGCGCGTCACTGTTTTTCAGGACAATCCCATAATCCCTTGCGATAGCCTTTCCGGTAGCCGGCATCAACTGCATCAGGCCAATGGCTCCAACCGGAGATCGGGCCAGTTTATTAAATGAACTTTCCGTCTTCATCACCGCCATAACAAACTCAACAGAAAAACCGCTATCCAGGGATTCCTTCGCAATAATCCTGGCAAGATCTTCTTTCTCACGTTCCGTCAGGTTTGTCTTAACATTTGACAGAACCTGCTGAACTCTTGTCTCACGCTGATGAAGTTCCACAAACCGCGCGAAATCATGTTTCAGATTTCGGTTATCTGTCTTCACCGTCTGTTTACCTGGCATCATAGCGGAAACAGCAAAAACTGCCACCGCAATAACCAGTATTTTCAAAATGCTCTTCATGCACTACCTCCACAATTGCCGTACAATACCACACAAAATAATTTAGTCAAGAATTATATTTTTGCAAGTGATGCCGGTCACATCTCTTATATGCTATAAAATTATCAGGACTCATATTCAATTATTTCAACTGAAATCAAGGAGATTTATCTGCCGAGAGAAATTCCGATGGACTCAGCAGCCTTTACAAGCTGGCCATCCGGATCAACATTTTTCAGTGAAGCTACCGCCTCTTTTATCGGAACAATTCTAATTTTTGGCGTCTTCAGGCACACCATATGAGCGCATTTTCCGGACGCCAGGCAATCTGCCGCCGCCACTCCGAACCGAGTCGCCAGGATTCTGTCAAACGGAGTCGGTGAACCCCCGCGCTGCAGATGGCCCAGAACCGTCACACGCACATCCATCTTTGTCCGTTCCTCAATCTGTGCACCCACAACGTTCCCTACACCTCCCAGTCGAGGAGATCTTCCCCTGATGCCTCTTTCCTGAAAAATCATCTTTCCCCCAACGGGCCGGGAACCCTCGGCTACCACTACAATAGAAAACTTACTGCCCGTCCGGCTTCGACGGATTATTTTGCTGCACACTTTTTCGATATCATACTCAATTTCGGGGATCAAAATCACATCGGCACCCCCTGCAAGGCCGGATTCCAGGGCAATCCAACCTGCATAACGGCCCATCAATTCTACAACAATAACCCGATGGTGACTCTGGGCTGTAGTATGAAGCTTGTCCAGTGCCTCCGTTGCCGTTGTGATGGCAGTGTTAAACCCAAAAGTATAATCCGTTGCCTGCAAGTCATTGTCAATGGTTTTGGGGACACCGACAATGCAGATTCCTTTTTCAGTAAATTTATCCGCAATTCCCAGTGTGCCGTCTCCACCAATCACAACCAGGGCGTCAATCTCCAGAATCCTGAGATTTTCCACCACCTGGTCGGACATATCCCGAATAACTTCCTTTCCATCCTCCACCACGACATATTCGAATGGATTCCCCCGGTTTGTCGTCCCCAGAATGGTTCCACCCCGAGGGAGAATCCCCCGGATACCAAACTCTGTCAACTCAACCAGGCTGCTCCCGGTTACCATACCTTCAAAACCGTCCGGAACCCCGTACACCCGCCAGTTATATTTTCGAATCGCCGTTTTCACGACACCTCTGATTACAGCATTCAATCCGGGGCAATCTCCGCCGCCGGTTAAAATTGCGATCTTCTTAATTGATGATTTACATTCAGCCATTACTCGCCCTCCCGATCATTTCAGAAACTGAAATGCTTTACACAATATAGCCACAATCACACCATTTGTAAAGCAAAACCACACATCCCCACCCGAAGTCGATTATCAGCATTCAAATTCCCCAAATCCTCAAATAATTCATCCAGAATAGGGAACAGTGGGGCTGTTGAATAGCTCGGTAAAATCTGACCGACACCTGTCATTATGTTTTCCCTCCATTTCTGAATTGATCATTCTATGAAATTTCCTGAATCGGCCCCGGAAAACATCCTCGCAAACCAGAATGGCGGAAAATAGGGGTATCATTCTTGAAAAAAGACGAACAAAACGCCGTGAGGCGTTTCAGATTCACACTGTGGCGGTCAAATACATCTGGATTGCCACGTTCCGAAGCCCTCTTCGTACAGCACGGCGCGGTCCGTGTTGTGTTTTTGCTTTTCCGTGGGTGCCCTCTACTCTCCGTGGGCATAGCTCATGTCAGCTGTAACATGAACAGGCTTTTCCCCATTACAGGCACCGGAGGGGTCAGTCCCCAAACTTGTGTTTTTATATTGACGGGGAATTTGGAGAATGTCAGAATGAGATCAGTATTGCGAACAAAAGGAGCACTCATGAATAGATTTTTCATCTTCCTGTCTATATTCCTGATGCCGGTACTGGGATTCCCATCTCCTGCAAAGGCCCTGCGGACAGTACCGGAACGGACAGATTACACCAGCACATCCCGGCTGAAAGATGTGGTTTTGTTTTTCAGTGAACTTCAGGCCCGATACCCGAAACAGGTAATTCAGAGCTCCATCGGTACGACCTTCGAGGGCCGGGAAATCCCGCTTATAATCCTCGGCGATCCAGTCGTGTCCGCCCCCAATCAGTCAAAAAAACCGGCCATCCTCTTTGTGGCCAACATTCACGCCGGAGAAGTGGAGGGGAAGGAAGCACTTCAGATGCTGGCACGGGACATGCTGGCAAAACACGACCCTGCCCTGAAGCAATTCAACATCCTCCTTGTTCCGGTGTTCAATCCGGACGGAAACGAGAAGATTGACCCGGCTCACCGGGTTTACCAGCAGGTGAAAAACGGGGTTGGTGTCCGTACCAACGGCCTGAACATGGATTTGAACCGGGACTTCGTTAAGCTGGAAAGCCCGGAAGCCAGGGCACTGGTTAGATTGTTCAACCAGTGGCTGCCCCTCGTTTACGTGGACTGCCATACCACTGACGGTTCCCATCACACAGAACCCCTTACCTGGATATGGGGACGCCATGCCAACGGCAGTGTGGCCATTCATCAGTATATTTATAAGACCCTTCGCCCCTGGGTGAACCGCTTCGTGATGGAACACTATAAAATTGCCGCCATTCCCTACGGCAATTTCGATGATGCGGCCCATCCGAAAAAGTGGGTGCAGTTTCCCTCCATGCTCATGGTGGGTGTGGACTATTTCGGCGCAAAGGGCTCTTTTTCATTTCTGGATGAAAATTATGCCTACGCGGATTTTCCCACACGGATCAGGGCGTGTTATGCCTTTCTCGACAGTCTTCTTCGGTTTACGATTCTGCACAAAAATGAAATGACGGCGCTGGTTGGTGAATTCAAAGCACGCCACGGTGTAGAATTCTGGCACAACATCAAGGCAAAAGCATTCCCGGAAAAGGTGACGATTCACGGATTCCGGGAATACCGGGATAAAAAGGGCCGCCGGATGGTTACAAAGGAACGGGTGGACAAAACATTGGATTTTATGGGGGATTTCAGCGGGGACATGGAAAAACTCACCGGTGCTTATGTGTTTCCGGTGGGGATGAAGGGCTTGAAGGAAAAGTTACAGCAGCACGGGATCCAGGTATACACACTCCTTGCCTCGGCCGCAGTAAACTGCCGGATTTACCATTTTTCAAAAATCACTTACAAAACCTGGCCCTTCCAGGGGCACGTGATGATGGATGTAGTTGAAGGCAGCTGGCGATCAACAGAAAAAACCATCCCCGCCGGCTGGTACGTGGTGCCACTGAACCGTTCCCAGCTTTTCCGCCAGCTGGCCAGTGCGGTTCTGGAACCGGAGAGCATGGATGCCCTGTACCGCTATGGACTCTGGTCCACTATGATTTATCCATCTGAATGGCGGAATGTACCGGGAGATTATCCGGTTTACCGCCTGCTGCAAACCGACGGCCTTAAGCTCCGGTCATCAAACAATGAGCAGTGAGCAACTGTCCCGACTGGCAGCCGGATTCAGAGGGAGGGGATTTCAGGAAATCACCCTCTTTGACAGCCGGAAAGCGCTCTGTGCCGCCTTTGAACAGGAACTGGCCAATGTAGATTCTGTAGGGTTCGGCGGCTCCGTGACCACCCGGGAGCTGGGCCTCCCCGCCATTGCCCGGGGGCTCGGTAAAGCAGTTTTTGACCACTGGGAACCGGGTGTAGACAAAGTCACCGCACGCCAAAACCAGCTTTCAGCCGGACTGTTTGTCACAGCGGTCAATGCCGTTACAGAAGACGGGATCATCGTGAACGCAGACGGAATCGGAAACCGCGTAGCAGCGTCCATTTTCGGGCCAGGGAATATCCTGTTTGTGGTCACCGAAAATAAAATTGTTAAAGATGTAACAGAAGCAATCGCAAGGATTCGTACCAGGGCTACCCCATTGAATGCAAAGCGGCTTGGCGTGTCTCCACCCTGCGTTTCAGATATGCAGTGTCACGACTGTCGTGGGGAAACTCGTCTGGACCGGGTCTTTGTCATCCACGAATATTGCCCGGCCAACACGCGGTTTGTCATCTTTATTCTGAATCAGCCAATGGGTTATTGACTTCACCGGGTAGTTTCCGGTAGAATTACGCTATGGACAAAGCCGCATTGATCAAACGAATCAAACAAGCTGCAGACTTCTATAAAGAGGGGCGGGTGTATGAAGCACTCCAGCTGATTGAACCCCTTCACAATCATATCAAGCATGAAAAAGTTCAAAAGTTGTATGCAATTTCCCGCAGAAAGGCGCTGGAAAATTTCAAGCACCTGCTGGACGAAAAAAGATACTCCAGAATACTGGAGCTTCATGAAGAGTTCTTATCAGATATGGACGATCCGGACTTTGTTATCCTTGTCGAAACAGCAAGAGAAGCGATAGATAAACCGGAAACCAACCATCTGGAAATCACACCGGAAGACATTGACCCCGCCTTAGAAGATCCGATTACAGAGGTTATTTCAGCATCCTGGGCTGCAGGCATTGCAAGTGATGATACTCAGTCTGACATTGACATTGGCATTGAAACAGAACAGGAAAACGATTTTGCAAATTTCAATGAACCGGAAGCCCCGGTTACAGCTGAATCTCCATTGGAAGAATTTGAAGGATCCAGCATGTCGGGTGAAACCGATGTCAATGAGCTGATTCAACGGGGTGTTTCGATGTACGAAGTCGGGGATGTCGAAAATGCCCTGAGAATCTGGAAAAACGGCCTTCGCTTTGACTCGGAAAATGTCATTCTGAAGGAATACATTGCCAATGCCAGCCGGGAAATTGAGGAAGAACCTTCCGATACAGCAACATTTTCAGCTGAACAGCAACAAGAAATCGATGCAACCCCACCGGATCCTCAGGAATTGAGTCGAATTATTGCAATGGCACGGGCGGGAGACGTGGAGCAGGCGCTCAATGCACTGGACGTACTGGAAAGACAAAGCGGGAGTTCCACCAAAATTACTGATGCCAGGGAATATATCCAGAGCCTCTCCCACCAGTACGGGATCAGTACTATTTCTGCAAAGGTGGAAGAACTGTTGAATTCCCACCGGGCCGGAGATGCTGTGCGAATTCTGGAACAGCATCTGAATGAGCATCCGGAACATCTGGAACTGAAAGATCTTCTTGAAACAGCACGGAGGAGAATGTCGGATGAACCGCCAAAGCTGGATTCTGCTCTGGAATTGGATTACGACGCAAAGGGCCTTGGCACTCCACAACCTGCCCCCCGGCAGACCCATGAATTTTCCGCCCCACCAAAGAAAAAAAGGAGACAACAGCAAATTGTTATGACCAGAGGAAACAAGCATCTGATATCCATTGGGATTATTGTTGGCATACTTGTTGTTCTGGCAGTAGCAGCCTATTTCCTTGTGCCTCAAATCAAATTACAGCAGTTCTACAAGAACTTCAAGAAACAGAATCCCGCCAAAGTTGTTTCCTCTCCATCAAGAACAGACGCCAAAAAAAAGCTGGAAAAGGAATATCAGTTGTCCACAAGCCAGGCAAAATCTTTCTATAATGAACACCGCTACCTCTTCGCCTATTATCTTCTTCTCCATGCCAACTCCATTCATCCCTTGAAGCCGGAAGACCAGCAATTTCTCAACGCTTCCCGTAATGAAATGCAAAAAAAGGTAAACGTCTCAAAACTTCGCCGCCAGGCACAGAGATCCATTGCGAAAGGAAACTATTCCGACGCAATTGAACGTATCTATACAATCCTGTCTTCCAACCCGGACAACATCCGATATAAGAAACAACTAACGTCTCTCTATGTACAGGCAGGGATTGACAGCGTCAACAAAAACGCCCCGAATGACGCCAAAACATACTTTGATTTTGCCCGGATACTGGACCCTAAGAATCCTATTCTTAAGAAACACGCCTTGGTCGTCAACCGCCTGATCAGCGCGCAGATTTCCCGCCAACAGGCAAACGAATGGTTTGCCTTCTTCAGCAAATAGAAGGCTGAAATGCCATTGAAATGCCGTTCATGCGGACACCTTAACCGTGATCAGGCTGTCGCATGCGAACGTTGCGGATGTGACCTTCAGTACTCTGTGCTGTTTGATACGGTAATTCGGAACCGAAAAGAAGAGGATCGCTTCCTTTTTCCCCTTGATGTACCGGAAGGGGATGAAGTTGAAATCATTCCGGACATGGACGAGAATCTTGACACAGGTGAAACAAGTTACACCCGCAGCCAGGAACCAAAACTCGATAAGGCTCCCACTTCTCCACGCAAGGGGCGCCCCCCGATCAGCACTGAATTGCAGGAAAAGGCCAGCCGGATACTTGTACTGGCAACCGCTGAACTTCTCCTATTTATGGTACTATTCGTGCTATTGTCCATGCTTGCCAAACTGGCCGCCCCTCATCTTATCCTGCCAAATTGGAAACTGGCAATTGTATGTTTGTGTTATTACGCCTTCGTCACAATCTCATCTCTGTACTTTTCCGGGAAAACAACCGCATCCATTCTTGCAGCTTCCATCGTCCGATAAGAGACAAGCCGAGACAGGGTTGACATTCGGTTTGAGTTCAGACAAGGTGGTCAAAGACATATGAAATAAGTCTTTCCCTGTGTTTACATAAATTCAACCTTGAAGCCATTCTAATTATACTCAGGCACAAAAAAACCCCCTCCAGGACGGAGGGGGTTTTAAGTATCAGATTTGCAGATTCAAATCATTCACCAATTTTGAAACGGACGAAACGGTTGACTTGAATGTTTTCTCCAATTTCCGCAACCTTGGAGGAAATCAACTGGCCCACACTTATATCCGGGTTCTTCACAAAAGCTTGTTCCAACAGGCAGTTCTCTTCATAAAACTTACTCATCTTACCCGTCACAATCTTTTCTACGATGTTTTCCGGTTTACCCTGAGCCCGAATCTGCTCCATATAAATCTCTTTTTCCTTGGCCATTAGTTCTTCTGTCACATCTTCTTTGCGTACAAAACGAGGTTCACTGGCCGCAATATGCATGGCAAGGTCTTTCACCAGTTCCTGAAACGCTTCATTACGTGCGACAAAGTCAGTTTCACAGTTAACTTCCACAAGCACACCCAGTTTTCCGTTTGAGTGAATATAGCTTCCAACCAGCCCTTCGGCTGTTTTCCGCCCCGCTTTTTTGGAAGCGGCATTCAATCCCTTCTTCCGCAACAGGGTTACGGCTTCTTCGATGTCACCGCCAGTCTCAACCAGCGCCTTCTTACATTCACCCATGCTGAGGCCGGTTTTTTCCCGGAGTTCTTTAACCTGACTTGCAGTAATATTTGCCATCCCTACTTCTCCTTCTTCTCTTCCTTTTCAGCGGCAGATTCCTTCTTCTTTGCTTTGGGTTCCGCTTTTTTTACAGGCTTTTTTTCTGCTTTTGCCTTACTTGTCGCCTTTTTAGGAGCCGCCTTTGCCTTTTTCTCTACTTTCTTTTCAGCTTCATCAGAAACTTCTGCTTTTGCAACTTTCTTCTTCGGTGCGGCTTTCGGCTTTGCTTCCTTCTCCACTTTCTTTTCAGCTTCTTCAACAGCCTTTTTCTCTGGCTTCGGTTCTGAAGCCTCCTTGGCCTTTGGTGCTGCCTTCGGCTTCGCCTTTGCCTCAGTTTTCTTCTCTGCCTCAGGTTCCGGCTTTGGTGTAGCCTTCGGTTCAGCTTTCACTTTGGCTTTTGGTTCCGGCTTTGATTCGGCTTTCGGCTCAGCTTTCACTTCAACTTTCGGCTTCGGTGTGGCCTTGGGTATTTCCTTAACCTCCGGTGAAGGCGCTTTCACAGCTTCCGGCTCAAGAGCAACCTCTTCGGCAGCCAATGCTTCTTCCGCAACTTCCTGATTGATACCAGCGATATCACGGCCTTCCTGAATGGCTTGAACCATTTTTGAGACAAACAATTTAATGGCACGAATTGCGTCATCATTGCCTGGAATAACCCAGTCAATCACGTCGGGGTCGCAATTGGTATCCACCACTGCCACCACCGGAACGTTCATGATTCTGGCTTCCTGCACTGCTATTTTCTCCCGCCTGGGATCAATGACAAACATAATGTCTGGAATTTTATTCAACTCTTTCAGGCCACGAAACAGCTTCATCAGTTTGTTCCGTTTCCGTTCCAGGCCATAGCGTTCTTTCTTGGAATAGTTCTCAATCTCTTCGCTTTCCAGCAGCCTTTCAAGGTTGTTGAGCTTTTCAATGCTCTTCTTGATGGTACTGAAATTGGTCAGTGTACCGCCCAGCCATCTCTGGTTTACAAATGGAATACCGGCCTGGCCCACGCTTTCAATAGATTCCTGTGCCTGACGCTTGGTACCCACAAACAAAACATTCTTTCCCTTCGCTGCCGCATCGGTAATGAATGATGCAGTTTCCCTGAAAAGTTTCATTGTTTTTTGCAGGTCAATAATATAAATCCCGTTTCGACTTCCAAAGATGTACTTTTTCATCTTAGGGTTCCATCGACGGGTCTGGTGTCCGAAGTGAACTCCGGCCTCAAGCAGTTCTTTCATGGAAATGTCTACCAACGAATACCTCCTTTAACAGGTTCCTTGCAAGATTTGTTTGATAATTAACGTTTGGAGAACTGGAATCTCTTCCTGGCCTTTGGCTGCCCGTATTTTTTTCTTTCTTTCATTCTCGGGTCACGGGTCAGGAATCCAGCAGTTTTCAGCCGTTTCCGCAATTCGGGATTATACTCGAGCAATGCCCGGGCAATTCCGTGTCTGATCGCCCCGGCCTGGCCGGAAATGCCGCCACCTTTGACCGTTACATACAGATCAAATTTGTCGGCTGTTTCGGTCAGCTGCAAGGGCTGGCGGATAATCATCTTCAGAATGTCACCGTCCACATATTCGTCAACTGGTTTCTGATTGATTAGCATTTCGCCCTTGCCGGGTCTCAGGAACACCCTGGCCACCGCTGTTTTCCGGCGGCCTGTTCCATAATATTGAAGGTTCCTCACAAAAATCCTCCTACCTTTCTTCCGTTATAAACTTAATGCTTCCGGTTTCTGCGCTTCGTGGGGATGTTGATCCCCGACATACACCTTCAGCTTTTTGTACATCTGTCTTCCCAGCCGATTTTTCGGCAGCATTCCCTTCACAGCGTGTTCCAGAATATGCTCCGGATGCTTGTCCAGCATCTCCCGGGCCGTTCTTTCCTTCATACTGCCGGGTCGCGTCGTACGCCACCGGTACAGTTTCTGGTCCCATTTCCGACCGGTCAGTACCACCTTCTCCGCGTTGATAACAACGACGAAATCGCCGGTATCCACATGGGGAGTATACACAGGTTTGTGCTTTCCCCGGAGAATCCGCGCAATTTCAGCCGCCAGCTTACCCACCGGACGGTCTGTAGCATCCACCACAAACCATTTGCGGTCAACCGACTCTTTTTTTGCAAAAAAAGTTTCTTTCATTACCGAACTCATTGCCAAGCACTCCTTCAGTCAAATAGTCAAAGACAGTCAAAAAATCCCCTTAACAGCTTCTAAACTCAAGGGATTATCTCAACATTTGTTATTCACCGGCATTGGGAGATTCACAGGGGCGTGTGGTAAAATCCCCATGCCATGGAGAATATTAGCATAAACTACCTCGTAAACGAAATTAAAAATTTCGTAAAAACACAATCCAGAATCAGCCGGGTGTCCCTTCGCTCCGGATATCTGGAATGCCGCATGAAGAATCACTATCTGATTTTCTCCTCCGCTCCCCGCAGTGCACCGTTTTTTCTCTCCGAAACCCGTTTTCTGGCCGGTGCATCACAGGGTTCCGACATCAATGTCCTGAGAAAATACCTGGAGGGGGGAACCATCCTCGCCATTGAAAAGCCCCTGGATGAGCGCATCATCGACTTTCATATCTCCAAACTGGCCATCTGGGGAGAGGAGCAGCTCTTTCATTTCATCATAAATGCCGGCGCTATTCCCACCCGCTGGGCTATCACAGACAGCGAAAACAGACTGATCTGGACACGGAACGACCCCGGCGCCATTGCTGGAACCCGATTCCAATGGCCAAAGGATAATCGAAAGCCTCTGGCCGAACTTCGCCCGAAGGACCTGAAAGAGTTTTCAAGCCCCAAAGCCCTCCTTGATACCGTCAGGGGGCTCGGACCGGCCTTTGCCGCAGAACTTTTGGCAAGCGATGACCCCGATACCCTGTTGCCCTCCCTGCTGGCAGCAACATCCGGCCAGGGAGTTGTTTATAAAAACCGCGTATTTCCAATGCGAATGAAAACATTTGGAGAACCGGATACCATAAAAGCAAACATGAGCACTGCCCTTTCCACTATTCACATTAAAAACCTTGAACAGGGAAGGTTTCAGCAGGTACGTTCCCGTGTGGACAAAAAGCTCCGAAAGGAGATCGAAAAGAAGCGGACTCTATTGAAAAAACTGGAGAAAGAGCTTCAATCCTGCAATAAAGCCGGCCCACTTCTGAGGAAAGCGGAAGCCCTTTCCGCCCACTTTCAGGAATTGAAAAAAGGAATGAAAGAAATCCGGCTCCCCGATCTGCAGGGGGAAGACATACTGTCCATCCCACTGGATCCGGAACTGGCACCCTCTGAAAACATCAGCCGCCTGTACCGGAAAGCCGCGAGGCTGAAACGGAAATTGCCCCATATCCGAGAACGAATCCAGGTCGTGCAGTCCGAGCTCGCCGCACTGGAAGATGATCGTTACACGGTGGAACAGGCCGGATCGCTGGAAGACCTCTTGGGCCTCCTGCCGGAAAAACCCGTAAAAAAAGGGAAAAAAGCACCAAAAGCACCCCCCGGAATCCGCCGGGTGGAACTGGAAAACGGCTTCTTCGCTTATGTCGGGCGAAATGCTCTGGGCAATCAGGCCCTGTACAGCCAGAAATTGGGCCCAAAGGACATCTGGTTCCATGCCAAAGACCTCCCCGGTAGCCATGTGATTCTGAAAAATCCAGGTGGAAAGCCCATCCCTCCATCATTGGTTAAAAGGGCCGCTGCCCTAGCCGCCGCCTTCTCCGCCGCCGGTTCCAACACCCTCGTGGAAGTCCAGTACACCACGAAAAACAACATTTACTCCAGCAAAGGGAAAGGCCGGGGCTTCGTCCTGCTGCGCAAATTCAAGACCATCCTGGTTGAGCCTTCTAAAAGAGAAAGTTGAGTAAAATACAAGGTTCAGGTTAAGTACCGGAAAAGATTCAGAATAGCTCCCTGAAGGCTGATTCTTTTTCTAACCCCCACCCGTAACGCCCTCGCATCGCGGATCACGCGTCACAATCACGCTCACGGGTTTGCATATTTATCTATTCTGTTCTATAATCAAAGAAATACAGCGGGATTTTCCTGCTGACCACTGCAACTGGAGGCGCTGAACTGTGGATTTTACCGAACTTCAACTTCACCCGGGCCTGATGGCCGGGATTCGGGATGCCGGGTTTGTCCATTGTACCCCGGTCCAGGAAAAATGTCTGGTTCACACCTTAAAAAGTCGTGATGTAACTGTCCAGTCCCAGACCGGAACCGGCAAAACAGCAGCTTTTCTGATCACCATTTTTCAACTGATTCTGGATGGCAAACTCCCTGAGGGCAAGAAAGCCATGGTTATTGCACCCACCAGGGAGCTGGCGGTTCAGATAGAAAAAGATGCCCAGTTGCTGGGAAAGCATCTGAACATTTCAATGGCAACATTCTTCGGCGGTGTCAGCTACGGGCCTCAAGAAGAAAGCCTGTCCAGGAATGTTCAGCTGATGATCGGCACTCCGGGACGGCTCCTCGACCTGGGGCAGAAACGAAGATTCAATTTTCGCGATGTGGGAATTCTTGTAATTGATGAAGCCGACCGTCTTTTTGATATGGGTTTTCTCCCCGATATTCGTCGGATGCTGCACCAAATGCCTCCCTACAATAAGAGAATCACAATGCTGTATTCCGCTACTTTGAGCATGCGGGTCAAAGCATTGGCATGGGACCACATGAATAACCCGATTGAAATTCGGATTGAACCGGATAAGGTGACAGTAGATGCTGTAACCCAGGTGCTGTACCACGTTGGGAAATACGAAAAAATCAGTTTGTTACTGGGTATTCTGGCGAAGGACAAACCGGAAAGCGCCGTCATTTTCACCAACACAAAACACGCAGCTATCACCGTTGCAAAACGATTAAGCCTGAACGGTTATCAGTGCAGTTATCTCATCGGTGATATGCCCCAGGCCAAACGGTTGAAAACTGTGGAAGATGCAAAGAACGGGAAAATCCATTTTCTGGTGGCAACCGATGTTGCGTCACGGGGCCTACATATTGAAGACCTGCCCATGGTCATTAACTATGATTTGCCAGAAGACATTGAAAACTATGTCCACCGCATCGGCAGAACCGCCCGGGTGGGCAAGAAAGGGAAAGCTATTTCTCTGGTCAGTCCTGACTTTGTCCACTCCCTGGCTGCCATTGAGAAATACATCCACATGGAAATCCCGGTGGAATGGGCCGATGACGACATGTTCCTGAAAGACGAAACCGCCGGGATGCACATCCGCTCCGGCCTGAAGCCCAAGCATGGACACCCACGAAGCAGGGACAGCCGTCCCAGAAGTCCCAAGCGGCCCTCTACCCGCCAGAAAACACGGCCAACTCGGCCGGAAACTGCCCCGAAACCCAGGAAATCTGCCCCCCGGCCTTCTCACAAGCCCCCGGTCAAAATCAACCGGAACGGCAGCCCGGAAGAACGCCTCGCCTACTACCGCGAGAAATACGGCGAAAACTTTAAATCTGAAAACAGCCATTAAAAGAGTGAGCGTTTTGCGTGGGCGGGGGCGGGGGAGAGTGTAAGTGAAAGTGCGAGTGCGAGTCCGGAAGGGGAGCAAGAGGGTCTACTCCCTGATTTTTCCAATCTTTAACCTAACATCTAACACCTATCACCTAACATCCGGCGCAAAGCGCCGTGGGCGGGGGCGGGAGAAAAAGAAGTAGGAGCAGGGGTTGGGGTAGGGGTAAGAAAAATCAAAGAATTGGCCATTTTCCTGTGTCTTTTGTCACTCATCCTTCATCACCCTTCGGGTGAGTAGGGGTAGGGGTAGGAGTAGGGGTAAGAAAAATCAGGGAGTTGGCCATTCCCTGTCTTTTTGTCCCTCATCCCTCATCACCCATCCCTCATCACCCATCACTCATCACCTCTTATCTTTTCACCCTTTATTGTGTAAAATGAATAGGAAAATCAGAAACTCGAGGGGAGAACTTATGAGAAATCGCCTGTTTATCATCATAGTCTTCGCAATAACTATTCATTTTTCAGCCGCTGCACAGGAAAAAGCGGTTCGGCCTATGCTGAGCCAAAAGGCAATGACCATGCAGCGCATCGGGCTCACCGATATCACCGTCACCTATCACCGTCCCGGTGTAAAGGGACGGACAATCTGGGGAAAGCTGGTTCCATACAATGAGCTGTGGCGAGCCGGTGCCAATGAAGCCACAACGATTTCATTTTCAGATGATGTTACGGTGAATGGACACCCGCTGAAAGCCGGAACCTACAGCTTTTTTGTCAGGCCAACACCGACCAGCTGGCAGGTAATTTTCAACAGTAACGCAAAGCAATGGGGCACATTCTTCCTGGACAAGAGCAAGAATGTGCTGACTTTCAACGTAACCCCTTACGCGATTCCCCACCGGGAGTGGCTGCTTTACGATTTCACCGACCTCGCCATGAATTCCGCAAAGCTGGAACTTTGCTGGGACAAACTGGCAATCCATTTCTCCATCCGGGTCAACACAAAGAAAAAAATGGAGGAGATGAATGAGGCATTTGTTCTGAAGGCGTCGGAACAACTGGCAGGGGCAGCACTTACCTACCTGGAACATCACGAAAACCTGAAGACCGCACTGGCAGATATCAACCGAGCCATCGCAATCCACTCATCCTTTGAAAACTGGAATATCAAGGCGAAAATATTAGGAGAACTGAAACGGTTCAAAGAAGCTGTCCGAGCCGCTGATATCGCGCTGAAAATTCAGAAAAAAGAAAAAAATGCCTACACCAACATGGAAGCCTGGCAACTCAAGCGCCTAAAGAAAAGCTGGACAGAATCCAGATGAACCCCTGTCAAAGCGGGTACAGGCACCTGAGAAGTTGCCAGTCCCCGTTTTTGACGTGATGAGTGATGAGTGGGGAAAAGCAAAGAGCAAAATGGGGACTATCTTGCCCTGATAGAAGACAAGACAATGGCACTCAACTCCTAAAATCAAATATCCTGAAAATCCCTGAACAGCATCAAAAGCGCCCGGGAATAAGCCCGCCGGAAGAGGGAATCCAGCTCTTCCTCTTCTTCCAACAGCTCTATTATATTTAAAGCTTGCCGGGAATAAGCCCACCGGAAGAGGGAATCCAGCTGGTGGCGCCCGGTTTTGCCCCTGCCGGGTAGAGTTTTATCCTGTAAGCGATGAACCGGCCCGACTCAATTTTCACCCTGTTGGACTGTGACTGCCATCCCTTGAGCTCAAGGCTTACTTTCCAACTGCCTGCAGGCAGGGATAGCTGGGCATAGCCTTTTTTGTCCGTTACGGTACTGAAAACCCTTTTGCCCAGTTTCGCCGTGACCTTCACCCCGGAAAGGGGCTTGTTTCCGGTGGATGAGACAATCGTCATCTTCAAAAGGCCTTTTTCAGGTGCTTTCCTGATGCTGTT